>Ga0126342_10023230_pt1 | contig 10169 bp, 9 predicted proteins | sample Cyp1metagenome_FD_92528 | JGI IMG/M metagenome (GOLD analysis project Ga0126342, IMG submission 92528) | Coral microbial communities from Lord Howe Island, Old Settlement Bay, Australia - Cyphastrea 1 metagenome | ecosystem: Host-associated > Invertebrates > Cnidaria > Coral ... | reverse complement strand
TATGTATGTATGTATGTATGTATGTATGTATGTATGTATGTATGTATGTATGTATGTATGTACAATCATTCACTGCTATGTTATATATATATAGCTCAAATAACTGGGATGGTTACTAGAAATGACCAACCATAGGTCCACGGGTGTCCAAATTTTGAGTCATACGGACTACGGACTACAGGTAATGAATTTTCTTGTAATCTATGTACAGTAATTCAATGTAATTCAATCATGTTTGGGAACCAGAAACTGGCCGTTCTGAAAATTTCTGCATCGCTGAGCTTGCCACTCTCTCAAAACTGTCATCACAGGGTGTAAACCTGGCTCACGTCATTGGTGAAATATGACTTGTACCAAAATCATCAAAAATCACTGCAGATATCCGCTGAACAAAATCAAGGAAAATGGGTTGTAATACGTTGGAATCTCACATGGACACACGTGGAAGATTCACAGTGCCTATCATCCGAGCTTCGCCGGGTCAAGCCATTTTGCTCCAAACTTGGACGTTTAAGATCTTATATAGTTGATGCTAATTCCATTGAACTTGCACTAAAGCCTGGGTAAATCACCATATAAAATCACCATCAAAATTATATCATCACATAATCACCGTATAGTCACATGAAGTCACCATTAAGTCACCATTAAGTCATTCAAAGATCACCAAATTCTTCCATGGGATCATTTGATGCTTACCTCCACTCTGCAGAACCAGGTCTCTGAAGTTGGGAGAGTCGCCAGCGATGTTCCCTAGCGCCTGCCGTGTCGTGTTTTTTTTGGGTGATGTTCGGTGGATAGATAGAGGTTATGGAAGGCCAGCTTTCTGCAGAATTTTCGATACATTGGGTTGTAACTTGAGAGAGCTTGAGATATCTTGAGGTGGGGTTTGTCAGAAAGTAATACACACCACTGAACCCCCATGGCTTCTCACCAGTTTCCCCATCAAATTGTCCATTCTTGTGTATCCCTTGGGGACAAACCTAGCCTTGTTCATCCAGAAAAAAAAACATCTTTCCGTCATGGGAATGATACTCTTGACACTGCTCTGACACATTGGCAGAGATGACCGGCAACAATGGAGACAACAAATGTGCTATACATGTAAATCAATGTAAATCATATCACCAACAAGTGGACATAATATGACATAATATGACATAATAGTCACTACATGTCACTACCATGTTTATTGTGGCTGAAAAAACCACCTACATGAAGAATGGAACCACTGACCCACCAGGTTTTCGAGAAACTTGGGATGTAAGGAAAATCAATCAGAAAACGGTGATTCATCAGCGAAAGCTTAGCACAAACCAACTATTCCATACTATTCCCACTTATGTCCCCCAGATACATTTCATGAAAATCAGTACCCCCAAAAGGCTTTCCCGCTGTCCTATAATATGGCCTTAATAGATATAGGTAGATATAGATAGGGGGTATCAGCCCTTCAGCAAAACGCCGGCAGTGCCCAAACAGCTTGCTCTCGGACATCGTCGTTGGGAGACTGCCATGGGATTTCGATGGATTTCCGGGACTTGGAATCTGATCATCTGATACTCTGAATATCTCTGAAGATGTCCAACCAGAAAGTTGAAGATCTGAAAAAATCTGTGGGACATTTTGTGACAAGGTGCTGGATCTATTCTGAGAATGCGATATAAGATATACACATTTTCTACACGCCATCAGTGTCTTCAAGTAGACTGCATGAAACCCTTCGCCTGCAAAAGCTGAACGAAGATCGGCAAAGCTCCCTGGGAAAACCGGCCAACATCTCAAAAAAAAAGATATGAATTTCGGGGGCAAACACTTCGGAGCACTGTTCTTGATCCAACATGATCTAACCATCCGACATCCAACAGACGTGGCTAAGCTTCAGAACATGCTCCACCACCACTCGAGTCTGATCGGCATTTCCCGAAGCAATGTTTGTCAGCACCTGTGGTCGCGTCCAAGACCCGAGACCAGCAACATTCGCAACGAAAACACATGGAGGGTTTCCGGTTTTGTCACGGGGGGGTACCTTAAATCATCCAAGTCATGGATGACCATGACTTTGAAACCAATGGATTTGGGGAATCACCATTTTACGAAACCACCAAATCTGTGGAAGTACCGAAGTAGACCGAAGTAGATCCAGATTTCCTGTTGCGCCACCTGAGTTCAAGTTCGGTATGCTTCAACTTACAGTGTTCTCGAGTGATCTCCTTTTCCAAGGGGCACCCAAGCGGCTTCAAACTGCAAATCTGGTCGGTTGATTTCCTTCAGAAACCTCGGTCATTTTCGGCTGGGGATGACATGTCCATGGCATGTCCCATGGCATGTTCCATGGCATGTCCAGTTCTCTGGGCGCTAGACTGAACGAAACGGGGCACCACACCAGCATTGATGACCTGGTGGTCCAACACATCAGCAGCCGATCTCAGGGATTCCACAAGTTCCACAAGGCCTGCCTCTGAAATGGGTGGATTTTGCTCGATGCTGAGCAGTTTTCGAAACTGCTGTGTGGCATTGAACTGTGCCTGGCACAGCATGGAACAGCAGCTCGTGTCAGCAAGGAACCTCTATTTTTATAACTTTATTTTATAACTTTATATTATAAATATTACCCATAGGATCCATGTATGGTATATATGCTAACATTTGGGGTATATTGATGGTAAATGTTACCATATATAGCAGCACCATGGATCCTATGGGTTATGGATTACTCAAGCTGCATTCTGCAGTGCCTGTGCGTCGTCCGACATCAAGGCTTGACTCAGACTGGGAATCTGCTCCACACAGCTGCCGGGCATTCCCATGCCTGGCATCGTCATGGCAAATCCATGGGAAATCCACGGAAAATCCTAGGAAAATTGGCACCAAAAATCCGCTGGAAGTGGACTGGATTTTCCATCATTTTTGAAATAGCAAAAAAAACGAGTCCGCAATGAAAGTAGTAAAACATAGTCTCAATTGATAGCCCAAATAGTGGGTCAATCAATGGGAAAATAAAATGCATTTTTAGCAAATGATTTTCAGCAAATCCAAGTAATGATATGGTTATACGTACAGGCCATTGGATCAAACATTTAGTATTTTATGATTCATGATTCTCTAAAATTGTGAGCACAAAAATCACTGGTTGCTATGGATGATTATCCCAACGAAATATCACAATCGGGAAGGTTGTGAATTGTGTAAAAGTCTCTCCGGAGCATTGTTGATTCATATTTTTCGTTGCTGTTTGTCCTCCGAGATCCCAAAATATGGTATGTGGGGACCAGGAAGAACCATTGATATTTTGAGTTCATTTTGAGTCTGTTCCTGCTTTGTTTCCACATTTTCCACTTGTTCATGTCTCTCCCAACAGAACCACAAGTCCTCTTGGGAAACCTCTAAAGAGATGGATTTCCTGCTAACATGGTAATAAAATGTGGATACTCAAATCGATCTTGGAAGAAACTCATCTGTATCATTTTAGTACTCTGGTTACATTCATTACATTCATTCATGCCTACATTCATGCCAATTATATGTCATAAATGATACATTATGACATATGAAACTCTGGTTCCTTCCCATTTTTCCATCTTTTTGGAGGTTTACCATACCAGAAATGCCATCCTGATGCCATCCTGATGGCACCTGTCTGCATCTGCGTCATCGCCATGGGATCGGGTGAAAGTTGACCAGGCTGGCAGCGTCGCCAAGGGATTCCCAAGAAACTTCACAGGCTGAAGATAAAACAGAGATTGATTATGATTGATTTATAAATATTTATAAGTTCTACATAGTTCATCATAGTTCTACTATATCCTGTTCTTTTTGTTGGCTTTTGCCAAATGCAAAGGTCGTAAAATGCTGTACTTTATAAACCTTCCAAGATGGCCGGTGACCACTGGAGATCTTGGGTCCGGACTGGTGGCACATCGTTCACCATGCGTTTCTTCATCAAGGCCTGTGATCATCTCATGTCATCTCATGTCATCTGATGTCATCCCTCTGGTTATGTCAAAATAGCTATTGAAAATGACCATTTATAGCAGGTTTACCCATTAAAAATGGTGATTTTCCATAGTTATGTTAGAAATTACCAGAGGGTATTTGATTGTAGTTGTATCATGTTGTATCTCATCATCTCAATACTGATCATTGATAATCAGTTTGATGATGGTCATTCGAATCTCAACATTTTGCTGCTTGTCCAAGCTTTTTCTGAATCGAAAATTCGAATTTGCCGATTGATGACTCCATTGTTTACCGCACCATCGCACCATTAGATACCAATTTGATGTGATTTTCCATCCGACCTCATCGCGTGTGGCTTTTCTCAGCTGCACCGCGGCATCTTCGCGCTTTCGCCGCGCGTCATCTGCGTCCACGCCCTTTTTGAAGGCCTCCACCACTGGGGTGACCCAAAGGAAACGGAAACTGCGGATGGAGAAAATCCTCCAGCCAGTTGATGATGGATTCTCCATGTTTATCCCATGATTTCCACAGTTTCAGAATGATACACATGGTGCAAGATTTGTTCACAATATAATATCATATAATGGCACGTGACTCACATGACTGACATCATCCCAAGAAGCCCCGATCGCCGATGGCCCTTTTGTTGCCATCCCTTCGAGATGGTCGCCTTTTGTCGCTGGCTTAATCTGTCGCCAAAGCCGGACATCTTGAACAAAGTGTTGTTCAACCTTGGATCAAAGGTGCTGATGATGATGGTAGTGGTTTATTAATGGTTATTAATGCTTATTAATGGTTATTGATGGTTATTGATGGTTATTGATGATGATGATGATGATGATGATCATGATGATCATGATGATCATGATGATCATGATGATCATGATGATGACGATTTTTTTGGAGGAAACCTCAAACTTAATATCAAGACGACTTGTTGCAGAAACTCAAAACTGCAAAAAATGTCAACCGAGCCTCAGGCGGTGAAAATAACTGCAGTTCGAGAAATGAGCAATTTGAGCCAGAACCGAGTCACAGCGGTGAGCTCCAACCTGGGGATAGAGCCTCATTCACCCATAGCCGCCATAGCCGCCATAGCCGCCATGGCCATATTATATCATATTATAATATATTATATACACAAAATTGCTCAGTCAAGGAAAGACATGGATGTCATGACATGAAAGGATTGGTGACCTTTCACAACCAGTTTGATCCTCCACAGCACACAATCCTTTCATGTACAGCTCTATCATGTGCATCCTAAAGTAACTGTGAAGCAGTCATGAAGAATCCTTCCGTTTGGGTCAAAAAATAATTCAATGGCTCCTCATCCAACAAGAACCTTAAGTCAATGATTTCAAACTGCACCAGCAAAATGGGTAGTTCCCATTATATTCCCATTGCCTTGATTTCTGATCTGTCAGATCCGGGGCGGGCATCATTTTCACCTAGTTCCAGGCGGATTGCTGCATTATCTGCACCTGGGACAGAGAAACTACTCCGTGGATGACTGCATGGCCAAAATGAAAAGAACTCACTAGAAATTCTTCTGGAAGTATCAAAATGGATGTTTCTCAGCAAAAAATAAATATATATATATATATTATGTCATATCGGGTCGTACAGCATGTTTTGAATCATCAGTTTGCATGGCAACACCCCCACCCCACCCCCAAAAGACGCATTTGTTGCGGCGCGTTTTGTCCCAGGGGCATTGCGACCGTGACACAGCACTCCCACCAAACCCCGCAGCACCTCAGATTTCGTGTGGTTGGCTGAGGTTGGCTGGGCATAAGGTATTTATACCATTGATCTTCACGTGAAAAATGGGGGAAAAATGGGGTTACCCGGCTTGGTTTTCGATCATATTCAAACCACCAGTGGGGAAAAAAACAAAAACACATCAACTAAGTTGGCATGAGCATTCAAGCTGAGACTGTGGCCAACGCACTACCCAGGCGCACCTGAAACGAAACTGCCAGGATGATCAGCAGTTGAAACTGATTGAAACACCTGGAGATATCTGGAGATATCTGGAGATGTGAAGCATAGGAAACATACTGCAGCATACGTGCTTGAAACATCTTGAAACGTGATGATCTCTGCATTTAGCATCTTCTAGCCACCAGTTTCTTGGCCATGGATGTCCATGGCATGGAATGACTCAAGGCATCAGCAAACTCTGCAATCATGGTTTGAACATCTGTTTCTCTGCAACTTGAGATCTTCCACAGAAGTTTGTTGTTCACTTCAATATCTTTGCTATCTTTGCTGTTCATCAGATCTTTGTTGGTCATGAGTCATGGTCCTCATGGTTTCTTTCCTCCATCAACTCAGTTTCCAACTGGGAGAAAGCCATCATCAAACTCCAGGGATAGCCTGAAATCTCCGATGATCCTCTATTTTTTGAAGCTGGGACTGGGACCATGGGACCAACATCTCCTGATTTGGATGGGATTTGGATGGGATTTGGATGGATTTGGATCATCTTTGCAGCACTTCCAGATCATCAAAACGAAAGTTTGGAGGACTTTCATGGACTTTGACCTCAACTTCTAGAAATTCAACGAACAGCAAAACATAGCAAAACCATCCAAAATTTAGGTGATTCGAGACACTTTCAGCCGAAGGTACAGGGGCTTTGAGGTGGAGTCTAACGGGGCCTCACCTCAGAAGTTCTGTTTTCAGATTGGCAGCAGGGTGGAACGGGACACAGCTAAATGATAACTAAGAACATCCTGCATCTAAATCTATATAAATCTATCATAACAATATATAAATAAGATATCTAAATCATATTAGAATATATCAGAAGAGCATGCAAAACTATAAGGATCTATAAGGATCTAAAAGATCTAAAAGGCCATCAACTGCCGAGAAGACTATGATTGTTTTTGTTTGGTCTGGGTGCCAGTGAAGCCCAGTAGCTCAGAACAATACGACGCAGATCCTCCAAACAAAAGCCTTGCCTTTGGCGCGGACGCAAGTAGAAAAAACCGGGCACCACTGGACCCAAACCATGGCCGGAATTCATGTTGGCTCATGGATGTTGATAGATGTTGATGGGATGCTCACGGATGTTCACAGCATTTCAGGTTGTTGAAGTTCCCTTCTTCTCAACATTTCTCAGCAAACATTTCTTCCTATTAAGAATCGGCTATGAGTGCGGCTACAACTTAGCTCGAGACATTCCAAAGAACACGGCCGGGATCTAAGTCATAGAAACATATAGAAACTGCAACTGCTTCAACTGCACCCACGTTGTGTCAGTCATAGCTGTCATAACTGTCAACTCGCTACTCTGAACTGTGGCTGGGGCAGAGGAGTCGGGTTCCAAGACGTAGAGATACCTCGAAGTTGGTCACGTGAACGTCTCAGGTGGATGGTGTGATTTAAACATCAATTTACCCTGTATTTCATCGAAAAAAAAAACATCGCCATTTTGGGGTATCCTAACCGAAAGATTCCGATACTGCACCGTGTGTCTCAGTGTGTCTCAGTGTGGTGTTTGATGATTAAAGCACCGGGGCCATCATTCCATTGTGCAGAATTCTGCGGATGTGTTTTGTGTGGAAATCCGGTTCTTGGAAACATCTGGTTGATGGAAACAGAAAAACCATTTCTTGGCGAAGAAAACCGGGAAAACATCTCCAGTTGCTGCAAATCCCACTAGCAAAGCCGGTCTTCCACGATCATCATGAAACATGAGCTCACATCGATCATGCTGCAGGTTTGCCTCACAAAAGTGCTAGCAATATTCTACGGCCCGTTGCCAGTTTGGAACAGATTCACCAGTCGATCAAAACTCCCAACAACCACAGGCATCTGAGTCTCAGAACGGCGAAGAACTTGAGTCTAAACCTCAAAGCACATCAACTGGTGCAGAGCTGCGGTCCTTCAATCTTGAGTACCCCCGTATGAGTCCTCCAAAACAAGTATGATAAGTATGCAATACAATTATCTGTAGCAGCACTAAATCAGGGTTTCTTTGGGGTTCCACTATTTAGTAATTAGGGGGAAGAAAGGATTACTTTAATATACTTAAATCATAAATCAAAATGTCAAATTGTACTGTTTCTTCTCCAACAAACCTGGAGGTTCCAAAAGGGACACTGCAGAAACTTCGCCACGTCATCACGTCATCACGTCATCCCGTGGCACCCAAACGACACACAGGTGGCCCCCACAGAGTTTTTTGGCACAGAAGGTGCCAGCAGAGGCAATGGCCACATAGGCCTGGGAGGAGTCAGAGTTTTTTTGAGCAAAACAAAATCAGTTGGATATCATAACTAGTGGGATATCCTGGGATATCCATGATATCCTCAAAAAATGATTGGGATATCACATGATATCACAATTGATGTTGTCGCAAGTGAACTTGGGTTGGGATCTTGGCAAATAGGAGAACATCTTCCCAACAAAAGTAAACAATCGGTGCGGATATCCACAAAATCAAGGTATAACGGTATAACCAAACTGGTGGATACCCCATGGTTTGAATAGTTGATGGTGAAAAGAAAAAGGTAATGTGGTAAACACAGTAATAAATGCAAACTTGTGAGTATTGTCTTCATTGATTAAATACAATATAATCGAAAATTGGGCAGTAATTGGGATACTGCACAGCTTTTTCAGGTCTTGACTCGGAAGGATTAGGATATGGCTTTGCCGGAAATATTGCAAAACCCTCTGAATCTGTTGAATCATCATGTTCTCCATGATTACAACTGACATTTTTGGAGAAATCATCATTTCTCAACCATTTTTGGTCGTGAGTCGTTTCCCACAGCTAAGACTTGGACTGGTAGACCTTCCTGTTCCAAAACCTCTTGGACCTGGCAGAAATCGCTGAAATCGATCTGTTGAATCGTGAATCACCACGAAATCATCCAACCATCCAAAATCCATCCAAAATCAAAACCCATCCAAAATCCATGCAAAATGGTTCCCAAATACAAAAAACATCATAAAACAACTCACCTTCCCCAGTGTTTTCCGTGATTTTGTGGAAAGTCATCATCGTGATTCTCTCCTCCTCCACCGTCGGCTGGCGAAAGATGGCGGGTACATCCTCATCCACGGGCTGTGCGCTTGGCTGAGGCACCTCAAGCAATGGCACGGATGATCGAATCATGTACCAACTAGAAAATATGGGATTTTAATATTATAACTTAATATAATGATATAGTGATATATAATTGATGTGAAATAAATTCGGACTAGACATTAACCAATTAGAATCAATTAGAACATGACCCACTATGACCCACTTCAAAAAGATAAAAAAATGCCCATGGCATCCCATGGCATCCCATGGCCCAACGCGTTGCCAGCCACGCCTCTGGCATCGCGTGTACCTCCGTGGCCTCCGTGGCTTCCGGCGCCGCGAAGCGCGCCTCGGGGACGAAGATGCTGTCCATGGTCTCAGCAAAGGCCTGTCACGGCTTTTCCAATGGTTTTTTGTTGGATTTTTTCCAGATCATTGAGCATCAAAATGCATCAAATATATTGAAGTTGATATCATTCAAATAATTCAAATTGCTTTCTATTGTTTTATTTGTTTTTCATTATCAAAGATTGAGGGAGTTCCCTATGTTTTTTTCCCCCTCCACCAATTCCAGGTACAAGCATCATTGTTGGAAAATGGTGAAAACCAAATATGGTTTTGCCATGGAAAATATGGAAAAACATGTGGAAACCCATGGTTTTCCTCCAGAGTTCCCAAGTTGGCCTGCCAGCTATGGGCTAAACCTTTGCTCGCACCGTTCAGCCGGGAATTTAGCCATGAATTGGCCATGGGCCTTGCCGCCGGAATTCACGACTTCACGACTGGACGATTGGTTCAAAAGCTACAGGAAAATCATATGAAACCATGGTGTTTTCTTGCAACAGTGACCACAGTGTAGGGCTTTCCTGCGATTTTTTCCTCAAACCAATCTCTTAGCCCGGAGATCGTTTTGATTCTGACAAAAATTTGGGCACAACAAGAAAATCCCAAAGCATATCGTGTGTGAATCTTATGAATGCCTCAGTGCACGCTCATCAATGCAATTGTATCATTCAAGAAGTCGCTTGCAAGGCTCAAGGCCTATTCATCTGTGGCAAGTCTTGAAAGACGTCAACTATGCAGGTGTTGTTCAGGCACCACCAACAATGTCTCAAGCACATCGCTTGTGAATCTTATGAATGCCTCAGTGCACGCTCAT
>Ga0126342_10023229_pt1 | contig 10169 bp, 11 predicted proteins | sample Cyp1metagenome_FD_92528 | JGI IMG/M metagenome (GOLD analysis project Ga0126342, IMG submission 92528) | Coral microbial communities from Lord Howe Island, Old Settlement Bay, Australia - Cyphastrea 1 metagenome | ecosystem: Host-associated > Invertebrates > Cnidaria > Coral ... | reverse complement strand
CATGAAGAGAAAAATCGAAAAAAAAAAAGAAAACCAAACGAACAGCAAAAATCGACATCATCAGGTAGAAGTTTTACATCTGTTCAGATGTTCCACACACACATACGTACATATATATATATATATATATACATATACTTATATATATACACATATATCACATATATATATATACATATACTTACATATACGTATATGTACACATATATCACATATATATATATATATACATATACGTACATATACGTATATATACATATACGTGTATACACATATACGTGTATATACATATACATATACATGTACATGTACATATACATATACATATACATATACATATACAAATACATATACGTATACCTATACATATTCATATACATATACATATACATAAAAATATACATATACATATACATAGACTTATATATATATAATCTAGCTTTATCGGTATTGCCATGGCATATATTATCCAGTAATGGAATGTCACCAGCAATGGTGGGCACTGGATTTGTCAGGAGACAGACCAAAAGCACATCAACACTCGGGTATTACGGTATTACTGGGATATAAAGCCGGCAAGATCATACTCTCTGCTAATCACTTGATGGGATCTTGGGGTAGGCAAACTCCCGATCGCAAAGTTTGGAGCCCTGGAGATGGCCATCTTTTGGATTCCAATTCACATTACAGATCTCAGCCTCTGGTAATCAAACATGACTTGCTGGAAATTCCCACATGTAGTTCGATTTTCCTACTAAAAAAAACTCCATTCATAGAGGATGTTCAATTGCCACAGTTGATGACACCGGGTAAAATGGCTACCAGTAATAGGACCCGGGCTTTGGTGACCCCTGTGCAGCCGTGGCTCCTTTGTTCTTGCCCTTCTGTCGTCTAACCACACCTGCAGCAGGGCCAGCCCAAACCCAACCGCTTCTAAGAGGTGGAGCCCCCTAGATAGCTAAGTTTGCTTACTCCAAGTTCACGGTTATGGTAGACATATCTATACTTACCAAATGCTACTAATATTTAATAGTTTTTTTTGCCAACTCATACCTGGGGGGCACCACCTAGGAGACATCTCCCCCCAAAAAAAGCGCCGCCCAGCCTGGCCCATTTGGACGAGTCTCCTGTTCACCTCGTCCTCGTCCACCCCGACCCCGGCCTCTGCCTGGCAAGCCATGGCTGATCTAAAAAAGAGTTAGTTTCTAAATTACCTAATGTCAACCCTGGATTAATAAACCCCTCTAGGGGTTGTTTAATTGGGAGGGTACCATGATACTGTATCATATTATGACTATCGGAGGGGTACCCCCCTAATTAATAAACCATGGTAATATTAATCCGGGGTTGACACTACATACTACCCACCTAACTATCTTGATTTTGGAGAAAAGTTCACCCTTGTGATCTTGGTTTCGTCCCCATAAAAGCATCCATTTAAGCCCAAAGAAAGCATCAAAGATCAAGCTCCCTCTTCGAATGCCCCACTGCCCCACCTTGGCCGCTCCCTCTTCCCTGGTCTCCTCTGCCCTGATTCCTTCTGTTTCGAGCCATGGCACGGAGACCGCGTGTTGAGAAACGGGGCACAAATTTGTGGTCTTCATTTCCGCTGCGTTCATGGCATAGCTGGAATGAAACATATGGCAAATATATATATATATATATTATATTATTATATTATATTATATATTATATTATATTATAATATATATATAGGTAAATTATAATATTTCACTAACCTGAATTAAGGCCATTTGGGGATGATTTCCCTTATTAACTATGATTCCAGTGAGGTCGCAGTGAGGTCGTTATAATTTACCCATATATATATATACATATAACTCTAACTACGTATATATATATATGTACATATATTGACATATATTAACCAAATTTAGAATTAATCCGAACATTAAATTCTGTGTCTGGCCTCCAGGCCTCCCTCAGGTGACATGTCAGGCATGTGTTGATTTTGGCGCTGCATCTGGTTATGGATGAAGTTTCTGGAGGAATGTCAGTGATTTCTAGTCAAAACGCCACGGCGGAGCACAGACGCAACAGCGTACATGGATGCACTCTTCCCTTGAGTGAGCATCGTTCCTCGAAAGGTTCCATCAAGTGACCAAAGCTCAGCCAAAGAATACGCAACTGAAGCAGGTGGTCAGTCAAAATGGGAGCATGGCTCAAAGATGGAGTTCAATGCAGCTCTAAATTTGGTCATGTTTAGTACACCGATCCAATTTGCGAGCCAAGTAATTGTGGATCAAATGATTTTACACACTGGAGAAAGTAATACCCCCAGTAATCATCATCATAGTACCCATGAAATTGCCATGTTGGGGTCATGCCCCATTTTCGGACACGCCCATGATATTATTCAATATGACCCATTTTGCCTAATGCCCTGTCTTTTTGGAATCCATTAAAATCATCACTGGTTGGTGGTTTTAACCATCTTGAAAAATATGAGGGAGGATTATCCCATGTATGAAATGGAAAAAAAAATCCAGTCATGTTTGAAACCACCAGCCAGATCAAAATCCATCAAAATCCATGCCTAACCAGCAAGGGTGACCTCTGCGTCTCTTTTCTTCACAGCAACGGGTCTGGCCGTGGGATCCTCACTGTCCTCCCAGGGCCTTGGCGGATTTCTCAAGGCTGTCCAATTGCACCTGCCACATCCAAGCCGGAAGATGGAGAAATTGAAGTTTGGAGCTTTCAATGGGATTTGTTGGGGATCATCTGGGATCAGGATTCTTATTGAATCATGGGAGTTTTTCTAGGATGCTGGGATGTTTTTTTGGGATATACCCTCCGGTGTCAAACATGGCAAGTGAAAATCCACAAAACAAATGGAGGTTTATAGCTGGGAAAATCAATGAACTTAATGGGTGGTTTTGACTGAAAGCGATGTCCTTGCCCCCAAGAGATGTCTCGTCGTTATGCTTCGCTGTTTTGTTTATCACGGTTCGCTGTTATATGGGGATGTGTCAAAACCCTGGTACCTAGTGAACCCCAAAATAGCTGGTAAATGGATGTTCATCCCACTAAAAATGTATCTATAGGTATTGACTCATACCCTACCCATGAAAAATGGTGATTTTCCATAGTTATGTTAGTTTACCAGAGGGTAGCCTACGAGAAACCGAGATGTCAGTGCAAATCTCTGAGGAATGTCGACACCGGAATCAACAACTTCAGCGACGCACCTTCTGTTGGTCGTTCAGTTTCGATTTCTGCTCATCGGACAGCTCCTGTCCTTGCAATTTGGGAAGGGAAACCTGCTTGGATTTTGCACCTTGACAGCTACGTGCGACAATCTAAAAAATGTTCGGAAGAACGCAACACACAGAACCTGGATCTTCCGTTTGAACCAGGTGCACATCATGTTTGATCCTGTTTTCATGAATAAGTCTCCAACAGAACCATCCACCCAGGCCCTAACACTGGAGCCCAGCCTGTTACGGTTGCCTGAGAACTGACCATGTCCTCAGCACCGAAAACGCACAGGGTTGGTGGTTGACTCACCATCCGCAGTAGAGGTTTATGGCATCGGTTATGCCCCTAGAACAGGGATGATGTACATAAAATGACCCCCTTCTATGGTTTCTTAAAGGGATGGTGGCATTGGGTTTACCACGCCAAACTGGATCATCCCAGGTGAAAAGCAACATCGAAAATATGTTGAAGCCTCATATTAGCAGATAAGGAAAATCGCGACAGCAATGTGCACGCCAAGAGGCCACATAAGCTCTCCATTCTCTCAGGAACATCTGTCTATGAGCCTCCTGGACCTGCGGCTTGGCGTGTAATCTGAACTCCTTTCGCGCGTAGGTATCGCCCAAACTCCTCATCTGAGGGTCCAGTTTCACCCGATGGAGCCTCATGATGGTCCTGTGCCAGGACCAATGGAAATGGGGAGCTGTTTTCATCCTGGTCCATTCATCTTCATCGGGAATGTACCCTCCGGCCATCAAACATGGCGATGGAAAGCCGTCCTTTTTGAGATATATATGTTTTTTTTCCAACGCCCTTTTTGCTGCACGTCAGATTGCTGCACGTCAGAAGGGGTGGGGCATGCTAGGGAGGCGGCTGGGGATGGGGAGGTGGGACCTAGATGATTATAGATGATTTTCCTGTTTAAATGCTGTACCTTTCAACATGTTCAAAACTGCAGTCCAAACTGGGGGCCCTCGAAACCTTCGAAACCATTGCCCCTGCCCTGCCCTAATCCCTGTCCGAAACAGGCTCTTGCTTTCGCTCATCAACGATGTCATAATGACCTCGACGATGGCCAACATGTTGAATATGTGTCTGTCTGAAAATGGGCAACCATGAAATGGCAATTGGAATAATATTTATATTTGTTTATATTTTGCGTATATATACATGTATACAAATAGATATAGATATATATATATATGAAGATAAATATATATATATATAGATAGATAGATAGATAGATAGACATGTTTTCTCTGTGAAAATTTGATTAACCATAACATTCTTGGGGGCCATATTTTCGGACAAACTCAAGCGTTACGCCACTGCGAGTCATCAACTGGTCCAAAATCAAGATCGATGCGGCCGAGTCACAAAAACCAAAATCCACACTGCGGTCAAATGGTTTGAGCCATTGCGCGCAGCAATGAAAAAGCATCAACGTGATAAAACCCACTCCCATAAACCTACCACTGGTGATGAAAGTTGCCACCCATATAGTAGTTCCCCAAGCAGTGCGGCCACACTGGGAGGTTCTTAAGGTAAGTGTTAAGGCCCGGTGTTCATTCGAGGTGGTATCGATGTCCCTGGTCGTCGCGTACGGCATTTTCCCTGTAAATTTCCACACAAAATTGGCTCTTGTGAAATATCCATGCGCATGTCGGCTACGCAGGCTCGCACAAAGTGTGCTTGGGACCGGTCTTCCTCCTCAACATCATCATCTTCCTCCTCCTGCACAGCAACATCATCCTCATCCTCTCATCATCATCATCATCATCATCAAGACCATCATCATCACCACCATCATCACCATCACCGTCACCATCATCATCATCATCATCATCATCATCATCATCATCACCATCATCATCATCATCATCATGTTCATCACCATCATAATAGTCAACATCATCGTCATCGTCATCATCATCACCATCATCACCAACATCATGATATTCATCGCCATCATCATCGTCATCATCATCATCACCATCATCATCATGATCTCCATCATCATCATCATCATCAACATCACCATCATCACCATCATCATGATGTTCATCACCATCATCATCTCCATCATCATCATCGTCTTCGTTTTCATCATCTTCATCATCATCACCATCATCATCATCATCATCATCATACATCATACATCATCATCATCATCAACAACAACAACATCATCATCATCATCATCATCATCATCATACATCATCATCATCATCATCATCATCATCATCATCATCATCATCATCATCATCATCATCATCATCATCATCATACATCATCATCATCATCATCATCATCATCATCCACAACAACAACAACAACCACAACAACAACATTATACTACATTATACTACATTATACTACATTATACTACATTATACTACATTGTCCTTTTACTCCCCCTCACACTGTTCGGGGTCTCTTGCCGGGATAATGATTTTTGGGATGATTTATTATTGTTCTTGGGTTTACCACATTCAGCGACTGCCTGGGCACATGGATATGTCCAACTGGTGCAAATAGACCCAAACCCTTTTAAGCAGAGACAAGTCTGGAACAAGACCTTTGAAGTGAAATGGAAGTGTGCTGACTCCTCTCACTCCTTCTAACTCCCTCTTGCTCCCTGGAACACAGCAATTGGAACCAACAACAACTGATAATAAATGGGTGTAAATGGATCAAAAAATGATGATCAAAATGATTCAAAATGGTGAAAACCACCAATGAAAACGCGTTATTTTTATGCCCCTACTCCCTCACTGCCCCAGTCAACCCGTCGGGGCACCCAAACGTTGGCTAGTCCCTAGGGCGTGAACTGCGGCAGGTTGGTCGAGATGCTACGAAGCAAACGACCAAACGATCTGGCGGGGCAGCGGGTTCAAAGCATGGAATCGAAACAGGCCTAAGATCGTGCAAACAGCAAAAAATAGCAAAAAGAGCACCTGACAGCAACAGCAGGTCATCCATTTTTCCAGATGTCGTTCTAAGGTTTCCCTCACCACGGATCGCTTTTGCGATGGGAGGGTGCAAGTGCCCTTCGCCGTTTCTGCCATTCACGTTGTGGCACTCCAGCAGGAAAGTTCTAGTCGTGCGATGTCTGAACTGTTCACAACAGAAGTTCTATGCAAAGGCCAGGGCTCAGGGCACTTGATTGTACAGAACGCAATGCGCTCTTGTTCGTGACACACTGCTGGTTCCCAAAACTTGGCACGTTCTGCATGTTGCGCCACCGGGTGACTTGTGCTACGGAGGAACATCATCTCCAAAAGTAATACACAACAAAAAGTGTCGTGGTGGAGGCAAGTGATTTGAAAAACTGCAGGCACCACTATCAACTTGGTGTGTCCATGGCATGCCTTCCAAAATGGGTCCGAACATCAGCGGAGATATCTTTGGCCCATCCCAAACACAAATACGGGGAAGCTCTGGGACTCCATATCACATCTTCGGCGATCTCAGCACCTTTAAATGGACCATTTCTCCCTGACCAATGGCTCAACCTCCCACGTCCCTGGTTCAAAAGCGTCCAAAGATCAGCCCTTGACCCTGGAAAACTGCCAGTCGCTCAGACGCTTCCCCTGTGCCGGTCCCCTCCCCCAGGTGAGCACCATCCATGCGTGAAGTGAGTAGAAACTCAGATTATCGCACGACTCCCAAGAGCATACAATAACATACTAATCAACATCATCGCCCTCCGGTCAAGATGATTTACCTGATCAAAATCCTCTTCCATAGCAATGAGAAAAATTGTGACCATATTCCATTGATATTCCATGAATAGAAGCATTTCTGCTGGTTAAATTGCCATAAATCCATGGTAAATCCCCAGAATTTTCCCACCTCCAGGCCAAGACTTTCAACGACAGCTCGCGATCGCTGCCTCTCACCTCGCGGAATCTGTTGATTGCGAGGAATCCGTTTTGCAAATAACAAAATACAGTAGTGGTTTATTGATTTACGGTATGTTCTAAGGATTTATTTAGTTATTTAGTTGTTCATCTATTTAGTTGGTGAGTTAGCTAAATAGTTTGTTAGTCAGTCATTTGGTTATCTGGTTATTTGATTAGATAGTTAGTTAGGGAGTGAGTGAGTTAGCTAGTTAGTCATTAATTTAGCTAATATAATTGTATATAAATATGTTTAGTTAGCTGGTGAGTGAGTGAGTTTAGTTAGTCAGTTGGTTATTTGGATGTGTCTCAAGATGCGGATTGGATTAGGTCCCCTTAGGTGTTGATATTTATTGGGTGTATAAAGCGGGATATATGTAAATATATATGCCATAGATAAATATATGATGGTGATGATGATGATGACGACGCTGACGCTGACGATGATCATGATCATGATCATGGTGATGATGATACCTGATGATACCTGATGATACCTGATGATACCTGTATACTGTATACTGTATACTGTATACTGTATACATAATACATAATGTATCCAAAAAAATGGTGTGTGTGACTGTATAGAACTGTGTCTGAAAAGGGGTTGTACCCCCAAAATTTATGACCATTTCTGTGGGGATAATGATGATTAACGAATGGATGGAATGGGGTGCACTAGGCCTTAGGCGCACCCATTTGACAGAAATAATTGCCTAATTGATTATCTATGCTCAAATTAATTGTATAAATTCGTTGTTTCACTCGGAAATCTAACTATCTTAAACGCTTGTATATGCGGGCATCCAATGAATCAGTGGGGAAGGAAATCGTCATGAAATGTCATGAACCATTTGGGTAGTCAGAACCATATACCATGGTGAATTCAAAAATAGCCGCAGGGATGGAGGTGTTTACCCAACCCATGGTATTTATATAGGCTTTGGTTTCCATCTTATGTCTGGGATGTACATTGAAAATATAAAAGCAGCCTCTGCTAATTCAACAGTTCATGGAAAATCACCCTTTTTCAGAATTTTCATAGGCATCACATCGTCTCTACCTCTAAAAGGGATCATTTTTCCATAGCCTCCGTAGCCTCCGTAGCCTTCGGGTTTGGTCCGGCGCCTTGTCCATGAGGGCAGCACCGGAGCCTTCGAAGCCGTCCACTGCAATGATGCGGTCCGAGGAGACGACCTGGAACCTGGGCTCCACATGGCTCCACGGAGGATGCCGCCAGGCAGGGCTCAGGGCGGTCCTCGTTTTTGTGGTTACCCTCTGGTAATGACTAACATAGCTATGGAAAATCACCATTTTTGATGGGAAAATCCACTATAAATGGTAATTTTCAATAGATATGTTAGTTTACCAGAGGGTAGCACAGCCATAGCTATGTTCCAGCAAAAGCCTGTGATAAATTAACACAAAACGACCCTGAAAATCAATGATTTTATCTCACCCGTTTTTAGGTGGAAACTAAGCTTCCAAGCCCCATGAATGGCAAGGTCGTCATGTTAATTCATATAATTCATTGGAGGGTATATATGGGATAACCATGGAGAACTGACGAAACATGGGCTTACTAGCATCTTTATTATTGGGATTCTCATGGGATATGTCAGTAATGGAATATATGGTTATACGACGGGAGAGAACTATGACAATATCATATTGAAAAGGGAGCACTCAAAGAAGGTGAAATCACCACCACGGGTTGTATCTCGTTCAGGTCATCGATTTTTGGTGCGCTGGGAACGTGTGCATTGAGATATTGAGATCATCTACCCTCCGGGGAAACCAAACATGGCTTGCTAAGAAAATCACCCAACGTAGCTCAGGTCTATAACCGGATGATGTTCATGGCTGTAAACTACCATGTTTGATGTGACCTCCATAAGGGGATCGGCGGACTCTACAAACAGCACCATGGTGGAGTGATACCTGGGAACACACCTGGCACATTACCGAGGGCGGTACGGATGCGGAACAGACTTGTTGTAATCCTGCAATGCTCATGGCCGGAATCGCTCCAGCAGTGGGTGGATGTGTATCTCAGTGGATACCTCTAACTTACAACATGATCTTCTAACCTTACCATGGTCAGTTCACACACTTAAATTATACATGGGATATCTCACATCCAAAATAATCCAAGTACATTGGAGCCTCAAGGATTCAAAACAGCTCCTCTCGACGTCAAAATCTCCTAGCCAGCTGTCCCAAGGCCTTGACCACACCATCTTCGACCCCAAGCACCAGGAGGAAGTGTGGGCCATCTTTCAGATGAATGCCCAAACTCTTCCCATCGCGTTGCAGTTTCACCTCAAGGGGTGAACTGGGTGAAACATGCAGTGATGGAATTTGGCGGATCCAAAGTGCCAAAATAAACATTAAACGTTCAAAAACATCCCCCAGGGCCAATTAGCTCAGGTTCACGGTGGCATTCGGAAACTGGAAAGTGGTATTCGGAAACTGGAAACCCTGTATTCGGAAACTGGGAGTTGTACCCCGAAACTAGAAAGTGATATTCGGAAACTGGGAGTTGTATTCGGAAACGATTATTCGGAAACTGGAACCCTGGAATTGGGAAACTTTCGAGATACAGCCACAGAATGCTGATGTGAATTTTCCACCATCCGCTGAGCTCTTCAAAGGTGATCCCTCATGACGATAAGTTGAAGTTAAGATCCTATTCGATATAGTGGCCAGAGAAAGTGGCAGTTTTGATCCCGTATGAAAATAAGTTTTGGTTACTATGCGCACCCATGTATTGCTCAGAGGGGGTGGCAGTTTTGCTCCCCCATGAAGATAGGTTGAAGTTAAGATCCTATTCAATAGAGTGGCCAGATAAAGTGGCAGTTTCGATCCCGTATGAAAATAAGTTTTGGTTACTATGCGCACCAATGTATTGCTCAGAGGGGGTGGCAGGTTTGCTCCCCCATGAAGATAAGTTGAAGTTAAGATCCTATTCGATATAGTGGCCAGAGAAAGTGGCAGTTTTGATCCCGTATGAAAATAAGTTTTGGTTACTATGCGCACCCATGTATT
>Ga0126342_10023228_pt1 | contig 10169 bp, 13 predicted proteins | sample Cyp1metagenome_FD_92528 | JGI IMG/M metagenome (GOLD analysis project Ga0126342, IMG submission 92528) | Coral microbial communities from Lord Howe Island, Old Settlement Bay, Australia - Cyphastrea 1 metagenome | ecosystem: Host-associated > Invertebrates > Cnidaria > Coral ... | reverse complement strand
TCAAAACGCAGAGCAATATTTACATCAATTAACACCTTATGAAGTCATTAATTGGTGTGAAAGATATCCTCCAAAAACTATCTTATGCAAAAAATCTTACCTTAATGCTCTTCAAACACTAAACATACCTACTCACTCAATAGAAAGTAAAGTATGTCAACTTATAAAAGAAATATGGCAAGAAAATATTCAATTTAATATACAAGAAGAAACGGCACTCTTTGATCAATTTTCTAGATATATATCTTATAAAGATGACTTAATTAAAATCGACAATCTATTACTACAAAACCAATTAAATAATATTTCTTATTTTTTCAGTTTTTTAAAAGATATGGATAAAAAGATAGTGTAATGTCGCATTTTAATAAAGCAAAAGAATATTCAAAGCACAAAATGTATCATAACATTATAAATAATCATCCATATAATCAAGGATTAATTTTTGATTATTTATTTTCCCTAAACGATCTACGTCTAAACCCATATATAATAGAACAAAATTTAGCTCCTATATTAAACCCCTCTTTTAAAGAGACAATATATATAGAACAAAATACTAACTTAAGAATATGCTATGCAAGGGAACTATTATTATTATTATTAAAAAATACAATCTTGCCTAAAAAAATACTTAATCAAGCTAGCACAAATATAACAGATATTGACTAATATATAAACATACATCACTTGGCAGGATTTATAGCACTTGTAAAATTAAAAGAATATAATATTGCACTAAAACATTTTTCTTATATATATGGATGCTATTGCTACATCGCCAAATCAAATAAGTAGAAATTGCTATTTTATGCATATTTGCATGCAAAATATGCAAAATCTAAAATATCATGCACTGTCAAAAATATTGCAAAAAACTTCAAAATACTGTGCAACTTCTTATGGAATGATAGCAATTGAATTACTCAAGAATTCAAAAACCTCTTTACAAAAAACAATTGATATTAATGACATGATGCAACATTTTATATAAATGGCTTAAACCAAACACTACAAGACGAAATTGAATTTATATCTTACCTAATAACATATAAACAATATAACCTTGCAGACGTTTTAGTAACTCAACTATTTAAAAATATCACTAAAGATGAAAAATTATATATAACAATATTTTTGATATATGGACAAGAAAATCAAAATCTGCAAATGATGATTTGTCAATGTGCTTTGAATAGTAATATTGTAATTGCAGATAATCTATTTCAAAAAATGCCATTACCTGATGAAATTCCACTTCAAAATCATTATTTGACTCATGTACCATATATATATATGTACACATATGTGTGTATTAATTGTTGTCTTACTGTTGAACCCAGGTACTTAGAGCAATTTTGTCACCAAACGCGTTTGCAAACGTTTGCAAACGAGTCCAGGGGCCCAAGTACTTAGATTGGCTCAGGATTCAAGATTCAAGATCCAAGATTCAAGATTCAAGATCCAAGATTCAAGATTCAAAAAAAACTTCTTGAATCCAGAAACTCTCCTGATCCTAGCCCCGGGATTCAAGAAGTTTTTTTTGGATCTTGAATCTTGGATCTTGGATCTTGAATCTTGAATCTTGAATCCTGAGCCAGTCTAAGTACTTGGGCCCCTGGACTCGTTTGCAAACGTTTGCAACCGCTTTTGGTGACAAAATTGCTCTAAGTACCTGGGTTCAACAGTAAGACAACAATTAATACACACATATGTATACATATATATATATATTGTACCCCGCACTGAAACTCAAACTGAACAAGGTATTTTGTCCCAAAAGCGTTGCGACCTCAAAAACGTCGGTTTTTTGGGGGGTACCACACACACACACATATATATATATACAGATATACTGGGCATGTAAGCTAATATATATATATATATTCATATATATATATATGGATATGTACATCGGTACTGAACTGGGAAAATGTGAGCATCCACCGAGGTTTCTGCTGCGAATACCGCGAATTTTGGTATCATTTTAGTGGTTTTAGTGGGTTCATGGTATCAAGCTGCTAAGAGACAGTAGAGAGGCCTAGTAGGATGACATGTGCGCAAGTCAATACCATGGTGTATGCATATCCATGATTTTGACATATTTTGACTAGCTGGTGCCGTTTGAGACATCAGAACTTGTATTCCGGTGTGGTCTAAGGAACTTCACACCAGAAGACACCGAACAGTTTCTGACAAGATGGAAAGATCGTCTCAATTTGGGAGACATCAGTCAGCTTCGCAATGGATGCAATGGTGTAGACAGTGTACACAGTGTACACACTGCACCTTGGCAGTTGGTTCCTTGCCCTGAGAAACGAGGCCAGGATCATATGATATGAGCAGCTGTTTCCAGCTGTTTCCAGCTGTTTCATGGGATCTCATGGGTGGAATCCCAACATCTTAAAAAACATCTTCCGAGGGATCTCAAAAGCACGGGTCTTCAAGGTTTGGGTCACACGAGTCACATTGGATCGTCATGATGCGACAGTTGCCCCATGCCATGTCCATGCCATGTCCTACCCGACATTGTGCAACATTGGATCATTGGGTTGTGTTATTTATGTGATTTTGAATGGCAAGTGACGGTGACACTCTCTCTCTCTTCGCATTCTCATGTGTTCAATGCCGTAGATTCCCTTTGTTAGCTGGGCGTCAGGTGCAAAGAGGCAGCACAGCAGTCACTTGTCAAACATCTCAGGGGTGGATATTCTCAACTGGCAGAAGACTGGACCGGATTGACCAGACATCACTTTGCAGGTTGGGAGGCTTGGGAGCCTTTGGAGTGCACGAATCTAGGACCCAGGACTTTAGTGCTCACACGTATGCAGAAGATTGTTCTTTTTTTTGGCCATCGGGAAACCCCTGAGCGTTGCAGGGGAGAAACCCGGCTTGATGCCATTACAAAAGCTATATATATATATGTATATATATATATATATAAAGCATTACAAAAGCTAGCAAACCGAGATGATACTGTCAATGATACTCATTCCGAGACAATGTGAATTGGAGCGCCACGAATGGCGATGGCCCATCCGTTCCAAAACGATAGTTTAGTGACAGTGCAGCTTCAACCCAGACCTCTGCTTCTTGTCCTTTGGCACAAGGCGACCACCTACCGGATGCAAAACGTGCAAGACCAATGATCGCCCAAGTGATGGCTCAGCCACAGCAGCAAGAAGTTTGTTTCCGCCACTTGGATGCTGACATGGAATGAAAGATAGTTGCTGCATGTTACTGCTAGTTGGCTAGGTTGCAGCAGGTTGCAGCCCAAATTCTTTGCTTTTGATGGTAACCCGGTACAACCTGGTTGTTTTCCACGTCCAATTGAGATTTTCACCAAGGAGAGCAAGTTTGCTACCAGATTCTGGAAGTTGACGAAGTGTTCTTTTCGCAAAGGAAGATGTCTCGAAGGTTCAAGGACGGAAGATACGTGGAAGAGTTGCTGGACGATCTGTGGCAGGGCCGCGCTCATCCGCTGGACGAATTCCTGCATTTGGATGTTGTGGAGCGTCCATACAGTGGAAAATACCGACTCTTCAGCAACCACAACAGAAGATTGTGGTGCCTGAAGCAGCACAAACTGAACTTGGGCGGTGAGGAGGTCTATGTGCGCTGCAAGATTGTGCCCAAAGAAACGCTGAGGCAGGTTCGAACAAACCAGCGCCATTTCGATACAAGAAATGGAGGGCAATCCATTAAGCTTCGAGATTAGGCCCATCCATCCAAAAAGGCACCCAAGTGCACTCATTTGATATTGAATTTTAAAGATATTTCTCAGCATTCCGCAATCGAAACCAAGCCCCCCAAGCCCCCCAAGCCCTGTGAGCCCTGTCATACCACACATGCGGAGTGCAGCTGGGAGCTTGGTGGGGAATGCAATGGAGCACTTTCCATTGGGGATCCGGAACAAATCCTGCACCGTCCTCATATTTCGTTGCATGCCACGGCGACCATTTTGTCAGCCACTGGAGGAACATGATCCATAGAAAAATCCAGGATTTTCCGATTTCGGCTGGACTCGAGGCATACAGTGCTATAAAAATACTACATACAATCACACATTTATACACACGTACTATAGATCAGTAAAACTTATAACTTATAATTTGACTAAATTGACACTTTGGTTTTGATTTGTTTTTGGCATTCAAGTCAGACAGTGAAGAACATCCCTGTGCAGCCCGGAAATCATAGAAATGGACTAAGGGAACTCCACTGAAGCTGACACTTTTGGAGTGCCATGTGCTCCCACCCTAGAAATTACCGATGCTGCCCTGCGGCTTTCGGTTTTTGTATGTTTTTGTATATCTTCCTTATAGCGATAGCGATGCAGTCGGAATTTTTGGAGGTTCAAATGGAAGGCATCTGACTTGGTGACAGGACACCACGTGTTCCCTGGTTCAGATGCAGATCCAGGTCCGACCAGATTTAGTCACCGGCGAGACCCGGCTCCTTCTGCAAAATGGGCGCGAGCGGGGGCATTTCTGGGGCTGCTAATAATTTAATATGCCTTGTATTGCCTTGTTGATCTTGTTGGTGGAAAGGAATTGCATCTCCAAAGTTCAACCAGTGTCTTGAAGCATCCGCTTGCTCTAACGTTTGCAAAATGGGGTGGCCGCACATTTGGGTGATCGTGGTTGTACGAGTGTTGATTCCAAATGATCCTGCACAGGTGTTGATTCAGGGAGTCATACGCCTCCCATATCCGATTTATCCTCCCATTTTTTCATAGACATTCCAAGCCTCAAAAAACATCAAAGAACAAGATGTCATCGTTTCGCCGATCCCTCAAAGAAACGATGCATGGTGCGCAGCCGGGATATTCCCATGCTTTCTATCCGATTCTATCCTCCAATTTGTCAAGGCCTTGGAGTATCTTGGAGCCGAGCCACTGAGATGTGATGATCACGATAGCTTGATCGCCGCATTCCCAAGGATGCAGATCTGCCAAAAAGATCCTGCAGCTGCGCAATGAGTCAATGCGCTATAATGCGCTCAATGAGCTTCTCATATCTTCTCATATCCGGTGTATCTTCTCATCAGATATCCTCTTCAGTCATTGCAACGCATGCTGTGCACCTCGTCTAGGCTCAAGCCACCAAGCCACCAAGTCCAAGGCTGACAGCATCATGATGCAAACTTGCTGGATCCATGGCAAAATCTCCAGCTTGCACTCAAACGCGGCTGTATATGACGAGTCTCCATCATCATAATATTAATGCACTTATTATACCATATGGCACACTAATATAATTATACACACATGTATGTACACATACAAATACACTGCTGCGAGCGCCACGACGCAGTGGCATCCTCTTTGGCCGCTGACGTCGCAGTTTTTGGAGCTTCTCGATGGAGGTAGCAGAGGTAGCAGTTTGCAAAACCATATAAAAAAAGACAAGACATATATAGCTCAGGTCCTAAATTAAGGTAACTTTTTTCGTTGAAGTTTGAGTTGAAGTTCTCGATTTGGAGCGCCGAGGTTCCTGCATGGAGCTGGCGGAATTAATGCAATCCTTCCAGGAGTCCATGAAGGCCGCCAAGAAGGATTCGGAAGCTCGGGAAGCTCGTGCCCGAATCTTGACAGAGAACATCAGAGAACGGCAGGGCAGATGAAGAATAGATATGAAATGAATTTGAAATGATATGAATAGATGAAGAGCATGAGGACGGATGTTGGGCAGATGGCATAAGTATGATGCTCTTTGGATCTTTATGATTCTTTATGATTCTTTATGGAGTTTAATGACGCGATGATGTGAATGACGTGATGTCAAGGGGTGGGAATTGTGTTAAGCAAGGGAGACAAGTCGTGTCCCAAGATGTCCCAAGGTACGGGACCCAAAGCAGCACCGAAACCTGCCCCGAAGCGCGGGCGTCCGAAAGTGCTTGGAGCTCAGCTTAGGACTTCGGGGAGCCTCAGTGGGCCGCTGGGGGATGGTATTGCTTGGAATTGGCTGTCGAAAAAAAAAAAAAACGCACATGAATTCCATTGGACAAAGTGATGTGAAATGATGTGAAGCCACGATTGGATGACGATTGGATTGGAATGGATTGGATGATTCAATGGACATGATGATTGGATGTGTGTAATATTGTGTAATATATAACTTGTTAATAACATGACTTGAATGTGACTGTGTGATACTGGCGATGTCTGACTGTCGTCTCATTGACATCCACTGTGTTCGAGGCTGGCACCGTCGGATCCGGCAGACCGCGAGCCGCTGACCACGCCCCGAAGTGATCCAGTTACCAGGAAGCGGGATTCGTCCCACAGAGAGCATTCCACTCCTAAGAAGGGCAAACCCAAAGGCAACTTGATGAACATGAAAATGCAAACAAATTGAATGGAGTTTATGTATATTTATGATAATTTATGTTTATTTTGTGATTTTTGTATATTTAGGATATTTTATGATGTATTAATTAGTATATATATATATAGTCCTCTCTTTTGTTTCCAAGTTACTGTGATGTGACTGCGATGTGAATTGGCCATGCTCAGGCGACCGCAGCCCCTCCACGCCCCGAGAAAATCTTCGGTCGTCGCCTCCACAGCGTCGGATGCGGCTGCGTAGAGCCATCGTGGACTCAGAGAAGGCCAGGATTGGTGAAGGCAGTGAAGGCCATGAAAACCACGAAGTCACCGGAACCAAAGAAGCGACAGAAGGGAAAGATGGGAAAGTGAAAGATGTGAAAGTGGTCAAATTGTTGAAAGATACGGACTTGTCGAACCTGGACCTGAGCAACAGAGAACTGCTGAAGCTGAACAGAAAGAGACCAGCAGAAGACACAGTGCCTACAAAACGGAGTGCACGACTTGCAAGCTCAGAGACCTCTAGCCAGGTCTCGATGCACACCCCTCGACCTTTTGACGCAGGAAAGCACAAAGGGAGAGAGGATAGTGAAAAATCTGAAAAGGAAAAGACATCTCAGACGTCTGAGACATCCCACCAGAATGAGAGTGAAGTCGACGCAGCCAATGCAGCCAATGCAGCCGGAGAAGGAAGGGAAGAGCCTACTACGAGCGCTGCAGCAACGGCTGTGAGTGGTGAAGGCGAAGAGGAACGCCAGCAACCCCATCAGGACCAGGCAACCACATATGTATCACAATCACAGAATATCACAGATATCTGATCCTGATTTCAAGTGTTGCTTTTCAGCGATATAAGAGATATTAAGAGATATTAAGAGGTAAGAAAGTGTTGATTTTCGGTCATTTCTGGATATTTCTGCTATTCGCTGATGAGATGTTGGTGTACAGTTGGCGCACAACCGGGTTGTGCGCCTTCCAGGAGGTGGTGAAGTCGGTGAAGTCTTCAGTTGCCAAGGAGAAGTTGGCGCCACCAGATACTGCTGATGACTGGCGGAAGCTTGCAAGCTTGATGAAGCAGCTACCCAAACGCTGCAACAATTTTGTTCATGAAGAGAGTGAAGTGGCCAGCTTTCTGGAAGCAGCTGCCCAGTGTGTTGGCAGCTTCGTGGAAGACCTCCAAATCAGCTACATTCGACTGACTGCTGCCAACTCACTTCTAGACTTGGCAGCAGCGCTGATTTGTGACGAGTCAGGGGAATTGGCACCCATCATGACCACGTCCATCGCCACCCGCTGTGTGTTGAATATCGTGGCACAGCAGATGGCATCTTCGACATCGAACGAATCGAACACTGTGGACTTGCTGAATCTGGAGCCGGTGCCAACTGCAGAGCATTTGACCAAATTCTGTGCGCATTTGGACGACCTCTTTACCAAGAGCAGCCTGCGTAAGCTCAACAGCTTTGATGTGATGCAAAAGTGTTGCAGCTTGGTCATGGCCTCAGAGAGTCAATAGAAACTTGAGCGCTACTAGGAACAGGTGCAAGATGGTGGAAGTATAAAGATAGATGAATATAGAATATAGAACCGTATATGATGTAGATACAGGTAGTATGGCAGGTAGGTCACACAATTTGCAGACCTGGAAAGTTTTCCTGGCTGCAGGCACGCCGGGATGACAAGGATCCGCGGAACTTGGAGGTAGCAATTTGCAGGCCCAGCAGGGAAGCAGGGACGCTAAAGGCGCTAAAGGCTTTGGCTTTCATCTCTCTGGGCCATTTGAATCCATTTGAATCCATTTGAATCCATTGCCGCGCTCACTCTGTTGGTTTGATTGGTTTGATTGGTTTGCTTTCTTAAATTTCTCAAGGCATTTGGTATCATTTTGTATCATTTTGTCATTTTGCTTTGGGTTAAAACGGTTAGCCATTCGGTTCAAGCTGTGGCAAACTGGCGCCCTCGGCCCTCGACTCGACAAAAAGTGGTGGAAACCTTTCCAGTGCGGCGCCATGTGGATGCTTGGAGGCCCAGCACAGGATGCGGCCAAGAAAGCCTGGGCAGAGTTCTACTTCAAGATCAAGTTTGGCGTCGTGTATTGCACTGCCATCTCTTTGCTCCCTTACGTTTTGCGATGGTGTGGTGTGGGTGCATTGAAAGATGAGTGAGATGCAGATTGATGCAGATAGCCGCAGATAGCCGCAGATAGCCGCAGACCCAGAAAGACTGGCCAAAAACAGACGTTGGCAAGGTGGATGGAAAAAGTGCACAATGTGTATCCATTGCGTGCTTGTGCTTTCAAGTGTGTGGCCTGTGCGTGGCTTGCGTGTGGCAATGTGGTCATGCAGTCATTTCTGATTCAGGGAGCACTGCTTGACAGATCTTGACAACTTGGCAGAATGATCATAGCTGTCATAGCACCCACCTAAGTCTAAGCTGCTGGGAGGCCGGCTGCTTGTGCCGTCCTGGCACTCAGCAAAACCCTGGCCATGGAGGCTGCGGATGCAGAAGCCGAGAACCTGGTGCTGTTGGAGGTGAGTCCGCATTTCATGACATCTCATGAATCTCATGGATGTCATATGAAGACCTTGTGAGTCACTTGTGAGCGTCTCATGTCGCTTGCAGGCGCGCGCTCGTGTCCGCGCTGCAAGCAAAACAGCAGCGGAACGGGTGGCCGATGAACTCAACCAGGAGTTTGAGGCGCAGAAATGACATAGCACCAGGAGTCGCCGTAGTCGCCCTCTTAATAGATCAAGAACCAGCAGCACTGCGTGCATTGTAAAACGACTTCAGTCGACTTCACCACGACGTCACTGTTGTAAGCGATGATTTGAACTATTCGTAAGTGAAATCATCCCCAAACATACCCAAACCACTTCTTTCTCCAGGTCAGTGAAGCATTGCAATTTGACAGATAGGTGTTGTACTAGCAGGTGTTAAGCCAACGGCTGCAATATGCTCACAGGCAGAAAACACACACAGAAAGACATTCTGGACTGGTTTTGAGTTTGAACGGACTGAAGGGTTTAGTAATTCTTGGACAATCATCCTCAGTGGTAGACATGTGCACACGTTCGTTGTAGCTGCAAGCTCTTCGCAACGGGGGAGGCCCAGCAGCAGCGATGCGCACGTGCGGCAGTGGCTGCAGCAGCTGATGAGGCCCAGAAAGAAGTTAAGGACGGGTGCCAAGGCCATATAGCTGTTGGCCTGTTGGCTGTCGGACATGGTGCCAATCCTATTACCATTGGAATACCACTGGAATACCATTGGACACATGTGGACACAGTGGATCTTAGGATTCCTGGATATAATAAGGGTGGCAGACCAACATAGACCAACCTAGACCAACCGACAGCATCGCTTCCCAGGAGCTGCAAAAACTGAATGCCGAAATCTGCCAAGGTGCCCGTGACAGAGCCTTTTGTGTTGGGCAATGTTGGGCAGATCAGGAATGTTTCACAGATGACTTCAGATTACTGTTTTGCATCGTTTGAGCTTATTTTTGGGATGCAGCACGTATACACGCAGACAAATACGCTCAGACAAATACGCTCAGACAAATACGCTCACGTACGCATGACATTATATAGTTACAATTTACATCAATTTACAATATAATCAATATAGTAGGAATAGCACTTGATTTTGGGCCAAAAGCATTTGATTTGGGGTCCCAATTTTGGCTAGCATTATTGTATATTATATATTTGTAGTGTCCATTGAGTTGGGGACCTAAACTTGTATAGTATACATTGACTTCTTGGGGACCTAAGTGTTAAACCTATCTGACGATCTACTATTACTAATCTACATATTTGTAAATATCTGTGATGCCCATTGAGTT
>Ga0126342_10023227_pt1 | contig 10169 bp, 5 predicted proteins | sample Cyp1metagenome_FD_92528 | JGI IMG/M metagenome (GOLD analysis project Ga0126342, IMG submission 92528) | Coral microbial communities from Lord Howe Island, Old Settlement Bay, Australia - Cyphastrea 1 metagenome | ecosystem: Host-associated > Invertebrates > Cnidaria > Coral ... | reverse complement strand
TAGTAGTTAGTAGTAGTTAGTAGTAGTTAGTAGTAGTTAGTAGTAGTTAGTAGTAGTTAGTAGTAGTTAGTAGTAGTAGTTAGTAGTAGTAGTAGTAGTAGTAGTAGTAGTAGTAGTAGTAGTAGTTAGTAGTAGTTAGTAGTAGTTAGTAGTAGTTAGTAGTAGTTAGTAGTAGTAGTAGTAGTTGTTGTTGTTGTTGTTGTTGCTGCTGCTGCTGTTGTAGTAGTTGCCGTTGTAGTAGTTGTAGTCTAATTTGTGTAGTGTAGCGTAATTAGATGTAATTAGTGTAGCGTAGTGTAATTAGTGTTGTGTAACGTAGCGTAGTATATTTGTATTTGTAGTGTAGTGTAGTGTAGTGGTACTTGTAGTTGTAGTTGCAGTTGTAATTGTTTATCTTTCTATCTGTCTATCTGCAAGCTTGAAAACGCAGCAATTCTGCGAGACTTCCTCAGTTTTTGAACTTGACACTTCCTCATTTTTTGAACTTGACAACGTCAAAAACGAAGCAATTCTGCGAGACTTCCTCATTTTTTGAAGTTGACAACATCAAAAACGAAGCAATTCTGCGAGACTTCCTTCAAACATAGAAAGTTGAGTGCAGAGCTGACGGCCTCGTACAAATGCATTTTGCGATTTTTCCACCCCACCTGTCTAAAGTACTGCGCCTGCCACGAAAAATTGATGCCAGGTCATACGAAGTGCTGCACCTGTCACGCAAAATCATCTCAGCAAACCTGAAGATCTGATGCTCCAAAATGCAACCCTTCTCAGGAAATCAGCGCCCGGATCTCCTAACAGCTCTGATGAACATGTCTCTTGTACTGCGCCTGCCACGGAAAATGCATCTTTGCAGATCCTCTTCAAATGTCCCACGCCTGCCATCGTTTTTGGACATGCTACAAAACTTTCACGTTTTGCTCACTTTTGACAAGGTACATGATCCCTTGCGCCTGCCACGCAAAACCACATCTGAACCTCAAAAAGTGGTCCGAGCATCTAGTCTTTTTAGCATTCTGACTTCGAAATGTGCTTCGCACCACAACGGCGTGCACTTTTTTGACATCTCAACTTCCAAAAGTGGTCCGGACCTTGTGTGCTTTGTACATTTTGACTTGGAAATGTGCTTCGCGCCACAACGGCGTGAACTTTTTCGACATCTCAACTTCTAAAAGTGCTCCGGAGCTGAGGTGTTTTGTACATTTTGACTTGGAAATGGGCTTCGTGCCACAACAGCGTGCAATTTTTCATCTCTCATCTGACCACATGGCTCCGCACCCGCCGCTTTAGCGAGCCTACTTTTGCACCATCTCTTCTCTGGTCTTCATTGATCTTCTCTCTTCTTCTCTTCTCTTCTCTGCCTCTTCCCACCTCTGCTTTTCCATCTGTCCATATTGTCGGAAGTTTGACTTCTAAACTTCCTTCGATAAGTGCAAACTAACCATAACCATCCATCACCAGCAAAATCTGTTGATATTTTTTGTGGACTACCAGTGAGACTACCAGAACTCTTCGCGGCATAGGAGCTGAGCAAGACGACATTTCGACTTATTTGGCAAGTGTGGGGCCCCAGGCCTTAGAGCGATCCGCTATGACTTCATCATGAAAACGATGGCGCATCTCATGGCATGATATATAGATATATAACGACACACACATATATATATATTTAAACATATATATATATATGTATACATATATATATATATATGTTAGAACCTGTAGGTCCCTTGACCACATATGAATTACCGGTAAACATGATTTGTAGAACATATCCACCACCATGAAATTCCCTTATCATCCTCATGATTTCATGATTACCCTCTGGTAATCAACCATGCCGTGCTGTAGAATTTCCCATTTTGTTCGATGATTCTCCCATGAACATTATATACATTCGTTCTGCTTGGATTTTCCAGCGAACCATATTTGATTTCTGGAGGGAACGGGGTAGATTCTGCCAAATCTATATCAACACATCATAACACATCCATATAATTCCATCCACAAAAAACACCCCCATGATTTCATGACTGGGTAGCTTCCCCGGTCGAAAAATGGGCACCATCTCCGAGGCTTCTTCCGAAGCTTTTCCAAAAGCGACCTGCAGCAGCTGCCCAGCGAGTTCTGTAGTGAGGCGGAGGGCCCTCAGGGGCCATGGAGGATCATCCCACGGATCGCTGAAATGGTTGTTCACTAGTAGAACTGGGCTATTATCATGGCATAATCCCACTTAATTAGTAACCAGGGGTAGCCAGTTACCAAATCGGATGATCCTCCAGGTAGTGGGAATACCATCCAGTAATCAAACATGGCAATTGAACATCCCCGAACTCAATGGAGGTTTCAATGGAAAAATCAATGAACTAAATCTAAATGGTGGATTTTCCAGCACGCCATGTTTGATTACCCGAGGGTATGATTGAGCTTACAATGTGAAGATCATGGAGACCTTTTTTTGGGCTACCAATCATACCTTTGGAGGATCATCCCAGAGATCATAACGGGTTAGTAACCATAGTTATAAGACCTTAGAAGTTACAACCCATAGATATGATAATATACATTATTTTACATCTATGGGACAAGCCACGAAATTTAGGGGACTTATTAACCAGGGTTATTATAGAACCAGTTACTAAGTGAGATGATCTACAAATGGTGGATTTTCCGAAAAACTACCGTCAGTTTAGTGGAGGGTAAATATAAACCACCAACCAACATGAGGTTTTAAACCGTATGTTGTGGGTTAAGTAAGAATTTAACCTTTGCACATATCTGACATGATCATATTTGGGTAAATCGTAAGGTTTTCAGCAACGTCACTGCAAATGATGCTAAGTATGGGGAATCATCCAAAAACAACATTTTTGTTTAGTTTGATTACTATTTACATATTTACCCGGAATGATGGGGATTATAGTGCTTAATGGATTATCATGGGTTGTTATTTATTACCATGCCTATTGATATGTGGTCCAAATCATTTACAGGTGAAATATATGGATCATTATCCACTGATAAACTATGATGCAAAGTTTTTTTAACGGTAGTAACCCTTGCAGATATAGGTTAAGAGTAGTTGGATAGCACTCGCGATATGACCTGTTGACATTCCGCAATGAGTCAGAACTGTTGGCGGGTGAAATTCTCAAGTTGAGCTGGCTGAATCTATCATTACGGTTGATTCAATCTCATGTTTGTCGCTTAAATTTAAGTTCCTTAAACACTGGTACCAATACATGTATATAGATACATCCATAGATAAATTCATGATTCATGCATGCATATAAATCCGAAATATCCTAGATAGTTCTCTTCATCTACAAATCATGTATGAATCAGTAGATAACAATAAAGTGATGATAGATATCCCAAATAATTCTACTATTTTCTTCCAGTCTTCTTACACATATATCATTAGACAACATCACTAACCTAACGCATAACTATGGAAAACCACCATTTGTAGAAGTAAATCATAGAGCAAACTATGGGCCATAGCTTCCACAATCATAGTTAGTTTACTTCTGGATCGCCCCAGAAAAGTGATGAAACAGAGACTACAATTGTGAGGTACACCCAACAACCATTCACTAAGTAACCTTACGATAACATACACTACTGTTAATAACATGAATGTGAGTAAAAACAAAGCGATAAACCATCCCCCAGTCATCACCATTATTATAGGTGCTATGTCTACCATTCCCGGTCATGGATGGTAAAAATGGCATTGTTTTACCCATATTAAATCATTAATCACCATTAATCACCATGAATCACCATTAATCACCATAAATCACCATCATTAACTACATATTACTGGCTTTAGCACAACATCACGAAGCTTGAATCCAACGCTCAACAGATCCGCCCTTGCAGGCGGAGGGCGATGCCAGGAGCGATGAATCGCAGGATGTTTTTTTCGTTTTTTCTCCGTTAAAAGAAACGATGGCGAAGGCCCCTGAAAATGAGAGATGATTCTTTGGGGAAGCATTTAAGCTTCACGGAAATTTGGATGTTAATTTAATCATTGAAATTTGTGGATTTAGTCAGTGGAAAATGTGGATTTAACCAGGGCAAATTGAGATTTAGCGATTGAGAATTGCTGGTTTACCCATCAACAACAGGGATTTAATGGTGATTTAATGAGATACACCACCAACCTTCAATTGGTTAGACAATTTGGTGTGCACATATAATTATGTGATGGGGTGTATGATGGGATATAGGATGGAATGTCATGGGACAAATAGGTTACCCTCAAATCCATTGGTAAATCATGGTTTACCCAATATATAATGAGAAAATCTATTGTTTTCAGACACACAGACACATACAATAGTGTTATATATTCTGTTGCATACCTGTAAAGTGGTTGGCCTTAGACTCCCCATAACTCAAATTGCCTTGAATTCCACGGTGTTTCATCATTTGGACAAACCCACCTGCAGGAACATATGTGTTGTGGTCAATTAATATGATTAGGATAGGATAGGACGCGTATATATAAATATATAGACACACACATATATATATAATATAGACATATATATATACATATATATGTATATAGGGTTCAGTTAATCCATCTTGGAGCTCATGTTACACCAATGCCTGAGTCTTGCTTTGTGACTGAGACAGGTGACATACCAACATTTTTTATGCGGATTATATGTGTCGAACTCCAGGAATCCCATGGTAGGATGATTATTTCCCAATCATCCCAAATTTGGAGAATTGGCCAGGACCTTCTTCTGCACAGACAACGCTTGGTCGGGCTGAGCAGACCCCCACTTGACCCTGGTTTTGAGGAAGGCATCAACATTTTGGGGGTTTTCTTACCACCAAACAAGTGTGATCTACCTTTTTTTAACCTTTAAGCGTACTGCAAAGTCTTGGGTCATGCATAGAGTCACAACCAGCACTGTACTAACGGGCACTGGTATGGGGAAAAATGATAGTGGCTACATGGGATTGGTCACCCTATGGGGCTCTTAATCCATTTGTTTGATGATCATAGGGTATTGTACTCCCTTGGGTCCCTGGTTTATAATGAACTATGACCCATATGCGAATCCTGTTCTCAACTAATAAGGGATAAGCGAGGGCTTTGAACACTGTTCATTTGGGTTTTCTGACATGATGACAAGGTGATGTTTTATGAATAAATATCTCAAGATTTTGAATCCATAGTTTTTTTTGTTTGCAGATTCAAGCAAAGCCCAGCCTAAGGCAGTTTCTAAATGTTTCTAACCTTGGGCACCTTGGGCTCATGATCAGCCAATGGTTGGTGAAGCTCGCACCACCAACTCCAATCGCTAGTAATGTCCAGCAAGAACAAGTCCACCATTGCTGCCCTGTTCCCAACATTTCCAAAGAAAATCAGCCCCTATGTTGCTAGTTCATCTGGAGGTGTCCCTTTCCGCGGGCACCCCTAAATCATCCATCAAGAAATACTGTAGGCTTTTCCACTATAAACCATCCAGCTATTGGGGTACCTCCATGTATGGAAACCCCATTAAACCTCGATATCCCATATTCCTGGGTTAATTCTCACACGTTATCCAAGGTCACGCCAAAAACCCGGTCCGCTGCAAGGATTGCGGAACTTGGGGGTGCATCCCACTTCAATGGGTTATGCCCCGTTGAAAAGATGGAATATCTCATTCTGTGGGATTACGTATATTATAATATATGTAGAATATATATATATATATAATTTATATATATATACATGAATATATGTGGATGATAATCCACTACTAAGTGTGATGCACATCCAAGAACCAGGGTTTTTCCATAGGGTTTTTCGCCAGGAAATGGATGGTGGAAGTGAGGCTGGTAAATGGACATGTGACCATCTCCAAATTACAGGGTCCCTTGGGAATACAGCCAGTACCGGATGATGATGGGCAAGAATGCCGCCTTTTGCTAGGGGCACATCAACAGTGACCAGGATAGGCAAAAGTGGCCAGACAACTGCAGTATCATCAACAATAAACAGGACAGTCATCTAAATAATCAAAGGCTTCGAACTGGTCACATCCATAGTTATGCGTATACACACATAGATATACACATACATGCAATAAATAGATAGACGGCCATAACGGCCATAACGGCCATGCCCAATGCATCAGTTGACTGCAGGACTGCGCGCCTCCCTGCCGAGCTATGCAGAGGCACAGAACTGGGGCTGCGGCTCTTGGGCAAATCCGCCTGAGGTGAATCGTAAGTTGATATGGGGATCGGTCAAAACCTATTGTTACCATATGACTGGGGGAGTAACCATCCATTAACCAGCTATGACTTAGGGTACCTAGAGTACCAGGGTTTTGACCCATAACATACCGTAACCATATATTAAATTCCTGATCAATAGTTATGTTATGATTAACCATGAATAGTTATATTGTTTGAATATAGTACTGGTACGTTGATATGATAAGTTCACAATGACTATGATTCTCACCATGAATAGTTTTTATTATGATTGTCAGTATTTCCTGATGATAGTATAGTAACCCCCGACAAAAAATAGGACAATTATTTTTTTTAATAGGATATTACTGTCCTAAGCTGTCCAGTCCTATCTTTTTTGTGGAGTGCTATAAGATAAGATCAATTATTATTATTGTTAAGTAATATATAGTTAAGTAATATATAATTATTCATATGTAACCATTATGCTCAGCTATTTACATGGAAGTAGACCCTGAACGTAACACCCGTAACCTGCCAAAACAAATCCATAATATGAATGATATGCCCTAAAATCTGCAATCATGTACTAAACCTAACTCAACATGCTTAAAGTTGGGTAGGGATGGGTAGGGCTTCCACCTGTTTGTAATCATTTCTGGTAAAATTGGTGCTGGTCGAGTATTATGTTTGCCGTACACCTGTTTACCACACTAGTCAAAACTATAATTTCCCAAAAAATGGCCAGGGACCCTAAAACGATCAGATCCAGCACTGAGCCAGGGTTTCTGGCGCTGCTGTATGTTGTTTTTCCATGTCAAGATTTGGGAATCAGTACTGTACAGCTTGGGTTAAGCGAGCATCCACCACATGTTACTGTAGGACTTGGAAACCATCTGGATATGAAAGTGTCATAGTGTCTCCGAACTGAACCACTCCCAAATATGGTGGGTTTACAAACTTGGGCTCCCCAAGAAGAGCTTGCTGTTTTCCGAACCTTTCAAGTATAGACCATCCTAAATTGGATCCCTGGATTACCCTAGGGATCCTAGGGTAAACTAACATCGATGTCGAAAACCAGCGGTTTTCCTTCGGAAATTAATCTACACATGCTGCATGTTCCACATCGAACTGTTAGTTTACGCCAGGGTCAAACACCTTGGCGAAGGCTGTCCTTTCCACGCCAGGTCGTGGCCTCGAACTTCGAAATGCCTCAGCCCTCAGGGGTTTTACGAGCTGTGGGCCCGGTTGGTGTCACCCATGGAAATGGATATATATATATATATAGTAAATTCACAAACATTGTGGCCATGATGGAATCGTCCCCATCTACCTATTTAACTATATGTGTATATAGTTATGTACACTATATAATATATACATATATAGATATACACCTGTATATATATACAGGTGTATATATACAGTATATATATATAATGAACATATCAAATATATTAGCCAGCCAGTATCTCTTTGGTTGATGGTTCCGTTCATAACTTTGATTTTCCAACCTACCTGGTACCATGAAGCTAACAACATGTTGGAAACACGAGAATTTGTTCCTTGATGCTTGGGAGAAGGTTCAATTTACTATGCCAAGACCATGAAATTCTCGGGCACCCTACATTGACCTGACCAAATCCATTTATACCATCCGTCTCCATCCTATACCTAGCCATTTCCTGCGAAAAATATTATGTTTGGAAGGGTTTTTGAAGGTATGGTGAACCCAGATGCCACAATTTGGATGACGATGCACCCCCTAAGGATGGCAAAAGTAAGCCAGCAAAGATGTGTCCTGCACCCAGCCATTGCTGCCAGCTGTGAAGCAGTGGATCATTCCTGGGATGATCCTGCATCCATATGGCTATGGATCAATACCTATGAAAATACCATTACTATAGTGGGATGAACATCCAGCCAAATCCCAGCTATTTTGATGTGAACATCCATAAGGGGTACTATTGGTATTGACACACTGCCATATGTTTTCCCGGGGAAGTTCTCTTATGCATCCACCCTCCCAGGTGACCTGCAGTTTCTCAGATGTCGTGACCCCCAGACCTCTGGAACCTCTGGACACTGGAAGGATTCACTAGGCCCCACCCTGAAAATTCGTCCTGAAGTTCGGCATCAGGTATTGCAGTTATGGTATCTACATGTATCTACAATACCATTATCTACCACAAGTCCTGAAAAGATCTTCCCTTTTTGATTCGACCCTATTTTGAAGATCTATTGGTGTCCCCCAGGCGATGGGCAAAAAGGATGAGTGCGATGGCAGGCGCGTTCGGGTGCGAGACGGAAACCCTTGGGCGACAAGGGCACCACACGTAGCGTTTCTGCGAGGACTTTCTTTGCCAATAGAGTTGGATGGTGATGGATCATGATTGAAACTAAAGCTAGATTACCATCATCTATTTAGATTGCATCATGTTTCAAAAGACTTTCAGATGTTGGGGATGGATGGTGATGGCTCGATTATCAACCAGATTTGTAAGTTGTTTTGCTGTCCAAGCTTCCAATGGTTATGCCCGTTGTGCCCCAACACAGCAACAGTGTGTCAAGAATCGTAAAGATATCCTATTTATGATCCACCCCTATCCATTGGTGAATCTTGGTACTATGCTATCATGATTGTCTTATTGTGTAATGTTATTGTAGAATAAACGCATCTATCATACCGATATTATACACATAGTACAGCAGCCTACATACCATATGCACTTACGCAAGCAGATGAAGACACTACATAGACACTATGATATACTATGATATATATGATATACAATGTGGTAAACCCAATAATTAAAAACAACAAAATCACCATAAATGGGTGGTATAAACTATCCCCACATGGTAGGTTATTTATTATCATTGGGTTGCCCACATTGTATATGAAAAAATATATATACATAATATATATATATATACATATTCACAAATATATATATACATATCTCCGGATTGTATGACCAGAATTAGTCATATGCTTGTGTATATATAAATATAGATTCTGTTTGTCGGTTTCAAACATGGTTTATTGTTCACCCCCGAAGAGAGGGATGGTCCCAATCCACTTTCCAGAATTACATGATTTACGTATGTATATAATTAAATTATATATATATATAATGCATTGTAATATTATGTAATGTATATGGTATTGTATGGTATGTTTTATATTATAGTATATCGTGTTATATGTTATTGTATATTATAGTGTTATGTTATGTTATGTTATGTTATGTTATGGTATTTATTGTAATGCTATGTAATGTATGTATTTGATGCCGCTATTGATGCCAGATGGCGCTGCCGCTTCTGCAGAGAGCACCTTTTGCTTCAAGGTGCCAAGGCGACTTGGCAGCCGCAACGGAATGGTTCCAAGGATTTGCCATGTTTATTGAAAAAACACTATCTATATACATTTTATATATATGTGATTATTTATATGTATGTATGTATATATATATATACTTATACATATACGTACATATACCTGGAGTCTCTGTGCACTTTGATGTTCATTGCCTTTTCTGTTCGGCCCGTTTAAAAAATGTGTTGTCTTTTTGGCTGGTGGTCCTGATTCAAAAAGGATGGGTCCGCTTGAGGGCAGCCAACAAAAACATTAAAACACAATCAGTCTATGAACATATGCATATACCTATAGTATAGCCTATAAATGTATAAATGTATGTATCTAGATATGTATATAATTATATATATATGATTATATGTAATGTATGTATGTATGTAATGTAATGTAATGTAATGTTATGTTATGTTATGTTATGTTATGTTATGTAATGTATGTATGTAATGTATGTATGTATGTAATGTATGTATGTAATGTATGTATGTATGTATGTATGTATGTATGTAATGTATGTATGTAATGTATGTATGTAATGTATGTATGTAATGTATGTATGTAATGTATGTATGTAATGTATGTATGT
>Ga0126342_10023226_pt1 | contig 10169 bp, 8 predicted proteins | sample Cyp1metagenome_FD_92528 | JGI IMG/M metagenome (GOLD analysis project Ga0126342, IMG submission 92528) | Coral microbial communities from Lord Howe Island, Old Settlement Bay, Australia - Cyphastrea 1 metagenome | ecosystem: Host-associated > Invertebrates > Cnidaria > Coral ... | reverse complement strand
TTTTTGTGGAATTGCGCCATGTTTTCTACATTGCGCCATTCTTGTGGACTTGCGCCTGATTTTTTTGTAGGTTGGGAATGCGCCCGAAATTTTGGATACATGAGTCTCTAGGTATATATATATGTATATCACATTGTTTCTAGATGTGAACAAATCGATTATTTGTATACATTTGCATATTGTTTTCCTGAGTAACAATGTTATGATTCTCTCTAATGTTGCGGCAGCCCCATGTTTACAGAGTATATATGAGTTTCTGCCCATGAAACGATTATGTCTATAGTATTATATATTGGTTTGTCTGAAACTATATAGGCTACCGCACAAGCTTCTAGTTTATCATGATTGTCCCCATGAAAATGCACATTTTGGAGGAGTAGAGCCATGTATAAACCATTCCATTCCGGGATTTAAGAGAAAAAACATATCCCATTGTTAATCTAGCAATATCTAGCATAATATTTTGGAACAAAAACAAGATGGACAATGATGGACAATGATGGACAACGATGGACAATCTAAAACTGCTCAAATCATTGAAACCAGCAAGCAAATTGAGCACCCCTGACATATATAAATCTTGATTAAAATAAGCATTTAAGCAATGTTTCACTCTTTGCGACCACTTGAAGCACAGCTGAACTTGTGACTACCATCATTTACACTCCTCAAAACTGCCACAACCATTTCTTGCCATGAAATTACACTGGACTGATCCTATAATGATCCTATAATGATCCCTGAAAATGGGGTGGACGATCAGTAAGTGGGGTAAATACATGGCCAATCCTCCTGAAATACAGAAAAACCTGAAATATCATGGGTTTTTTTTTTGCGGTAAAATAATCGTAAAAACCAAGTTACCCTCCAGTAGTCAACCTTGGCGTGCTGGAACGGCCCCCATTGAGTTCGATGATTTTGCCAGATGTTCCCAGCGAACTAAAGCTCCACAAAAAAAAGGCGGTTTTCCCATTGCCATGTTTAATTACCAAAGGGTAAGCATTATCAATCATTATTAGTAAGCCATTATCAAATTACTATATTATCAACCACAATTAATTAACCATCACTAATTGACGATGCTTAATCAGTATATGTTAACACCTGTTAACCATAAATTAACCATTATTTATCATGCTTAACCACTATTAACCATGATTAACCACTGTTAACCATTCTTAATCATAATTAACAATGATTAACCACTATTAAGTAACCATTGTTAATCATAATTAGCATGATTAACCACCATTAATTAACCATTGTTAATCATAATTAACCATAATTAACAACTATTAATTAACCATGGTTAATCATAATTAACTATGATTAACTACTATTAACCATTGTTAACCATGATTAACCATTAGTAACCATTATTAACCATTGTTAATCATTATCAACCATGATTAACTACTATTAACCATTATTAATCATAATTAACTATGATTAACTACTATTAACCATTGTTAACCATGATTGACCATTAGTAACCATTATTAACCATTGTTTATCATAATCAATCATTAATCACTACAAACACCAAATCCAAACTTCAGACATCACATCTGCGACATTTGGCACGCCTTTTCGTCGCTGGATGAGGATCTTGTTGACCATGACCTGGGTTACCGGTGGGAGGTGTTTCTTGCTGACCATAATAGTTGACCACTATGAGAGTGGTTCATAATATATAAATAAAGGGGTTAATAATGGATAATAGTAGTTAATGGATGAGCGACCTTCCTTCTGGAGGATGTTCTGGGGTACGTATTTTTTGGTGCTACATCATCTACATCCTTTTTCTTGGGTGAAATAAACCACAAAAACTTAACACAAAGCACACATCGCCAATCCTGACGACATCTACTATATATGTAGCTTAATGGTTGATGGTCGTAGGTTGCTTAATGATGGCAAACTTATGGTAAATCTTGAGTGTTGGTTGGCCTTGATATGGCAGGTTGATAGTTCATCATGACAAAATGATGGTGAATGATTGCAGGATAATGTCTCCACTGTTGGTAAGTTGACTGCTACTGCAGTGATGGCAGGCTGATTGTTGACTACGGCAGCTTGATGTCCACCGTAATGATATGGATCTCTGAACTCAAGGCCAACTACAGCAGTCTATCCATGCTCCTTCCCAAAGCATCAAACTCAAGGTGGTGCATCTACTGTAGAGCTTCATGCATGGTTGCAGGGGGCAACTTTGTTACAAAGGATAGTGGCACTTCCTCTGCTTTTCGACACCAGTAATTGGTTTTAACCTCTGGCAATCAATCGATTTATCCTTGATTTTCCCAGCTATAAACCTCCATTTAAAATCGGGGATTCCCCAGCTGTTTCATTGCCGGAGAGTAACCATTGTTGATCAGGATTAGCCATCATTATCCAAAATTATCCTTATTATTATAACTTTTAACTACATATTATCAAATAATCACTATTAGTTATCCATTAGCCACTATCATATCTATAATGTTTAATGATTGATAGTGGCTATTAATAGTGATTGATTATTATAATTATCCATTTCATTGGCCACTATCGATCACCATTAATCCATATTTTACCCCATGATTATTGGTATGTTATACTCCATATCATCCCAACATTGGAAAATAGAGCTGGAACTATGGGGTTTACCATATTTCTTTGCGATTCGTTGGCGTTCCACTATAGTTACCTACGGTAAGCAATACAACTGTTAACCACTATTAACCACTATTAAGCATCTATTAACATCTATGAATATCTATTAACATCTATCAACCTCTATGAACCACTGTTAATATAATTATCAACAGTAACCATATCATAACAACTATCTATCTATCCATAAAAAACATCTATCTATTAACACGGTTGGTGGTTTCAACCCCTCTGAACAATCTGAGGCTTATGACATTCCGCAACTGAATGCAAAGTCTTAAAAAAAAAATCATGTTATGTTCCAACCAACCAGAACCTCTATGAACCACTATGAATCACAAATACCCTCTAGTAATTTAACATAGCAATTGAAAATGGCCCAGTCGAAATAGTGGATTTTCCCATTAATAGCATGGTGGATCTTTCCATTGCAAAATGTTAGTTTACCTTTAACATAGCCATGGTATAGATGGCCCATAGAAATAGATGGTTTACCTGGGTTTTCCCATTCAAAATGGCCATTTTCCATTGCAAAATGTTAGTTCACCAGGCCGGGTACATCGGGTACATCCCATATCATCCGTCCATCCCATTGGTCACCGGGGTCACCGGTCCCACGAACTTCAGCTCCGTGAGTTCGGCGTGGCTGCAGCTGTTCAGCTTCGCCAGGACCTGCGGCAGCAGCGCTGGGGAAAACAATGGGAGTTATGTGGTTTGAAGCATCTGAAATGATGGGTTTATATAGATTTATATAGATTTATATAGATTTATATAGATTTATTTATATGTTTATTTATATGTTTATATTGAGATACATGAACTCTACATGAAACCTGATTTAATCTAGTGGTTTAGATGTGTATATATATATACATAGCCTATATAGTTCTGGACCAGTGCTGGCAGCCCATAAAGAGGCCCACGCACCCACTAATATATAGGTTTATATTATGAGATACATGAAACCTGATTGAATCTAGTGAAATCTGGATGAGATAGTTCAGGGTGGATAACATGATACAGTATTTGGGTGTGTGCAAGAATTGGAGGGGTCCCCGCTTTATGGCAAGTTAAAGTGGGTCAATGATAGGCCATATGGAATTCAGGGGTGCTACGGAAATCAATGGGGGCAATCAACCAGGATTCGGATTTGCTGTAACCAACGATTTGGCGCACCTACTTGACCCATCTATCTGGTGGTACCAAGGCTGGGTCAAAATGGCTTTCCCTCCAATAATCAAACCTGACACTAGCATACACTAGCAAACTCACGCAAATTCCGTGTGTTGTTTTTCGCATTTATTGATGATCTTCCTATACCTTCCCACTAAACCTCGAGATTTCCCCATATATTCCCATATCTTGCAGAAGATTCACATATATCACATATAAATTCACATAAATATATATATTATATATATATTATATATATATATTATATATATATATTATATATATAATTATATATACATATATGTATAAATGTATATATCGCATTATACATACACGTATATTCCATTATATTCCCATATATTTGCCATAGATTTTCCATATTGATCAAGATATTTCGCAGTTCCCGTTGTGATCCCAGAACCTGGGCCAGGGCGCACCTGACTCTCCATCTCAGGGCGCACCTGTGCGACCAATCACCCCACCCCTACGCACAAACACCGCACAAACAGAACTCGTTTCGCCGAGAACATCTGCTAGGTTTTAAACATCTTTGGTATTAAGATTTATATTATATATATAGTATATATATATATATATATATATATATTATTTATATATATATATTTAGATTTTTTATGGTGATTTAAGCATCATTTCTGTTGGTCCTCCAGATTTTTTCGGGATCCCAATCTATTTTTTCGATAATTTTATGCGTTATTTATCAAATTCATATTCTGTATTGCTAGATTGCTGGATTTGTTATGGTAACATACTTGGATAATCAAACACATAGATGTATTAGCTATTCCCCTGACATGGGTCCAGTTTTTTTTGAAAAAATGCTTGGATCCCACTGACATGAGGTGGTCTCTTCCTCAATTGAACCGATCAAAATACCCCTATCCCATTTCATTATACTAGTTCCTGAATAGGTTTCCGTACCATAGGGCCATAGGTTGTAAATGTTCCCCAATAACCCAGGTGGTATAATTCCCTATTTCATAACCAATCAAATATCATCTATCAATGAATGATTCCCCTTATATTCCCATTATAGATTCTTTTCAATCCACCTATCAAAAAGTCAACTTTTCCAGAACGGACTTGAAAATACAACCCCCAGTGCTTACCAGGTATATATATATATGTATATATATATATATTCCCGGTGTATTCCCATGAGTTATTCCCATTTCTTGAGTGGCTCAATTTTCGATGACCCTTCGCCTGCGCCGGCGGAGTCGATGATCGACGTCGCTCCCGCAGGCCTCGCAGTTCCCGCAGCTCGCGCTGCCTCAGGTCGTTGCAGCTGGAGACTCCAGGCAGCGGGTCAAATAGTGATGGCAAATAAATGCTGATCATATATTAATTTAGTGGTTAAATATTGGCTAATTGAAAAATTGTGTGGTCAACATCACCCATATGGCAGTGTGTCAAAACCAATAGTACCCCTGTAGTTCACATCAAAATAGCTGGGATTTATGGATGTTCATTCCCCTAAAAATGGTATTAATAGGTATTGACCCATACCCATATTAATTTAGTGGTTAATCATGATAAATATTGGCTAATTGAAAAATGGTTAACAATTGTTTATATAAAAAACATACTGATTAAGCATGGTCAATTAGTGATGGTTAATTGATTATGGTTGACAATATACTATTAATTTAATATTGGTTAATTATGAATGGCTGGCTAATAATGATTGACAATGCTTACCCTCTGGTAAACGTTCACATAACTATGGACAATCACCATCTTTAATAGGTAAATCAATGTTTCATTTCTAATAGCAAACTGTTATGTAGTCCATTTTTAATAGGTAAATCAACTATTTCTATGGTCCACTTTCAACAGCAAACTGTTAGTCATTACCAGGGTACTTCAGGTGATCCCAAGCCTGACACACGACACACTGACATATCATCTGGAATTACCATCTGGTTATTGAACATAGCCATGGAAAATCACCATTTTTAATAGGTAAACCATCTATAAATGGGCCATCTATACCACGGCTATGTTAAATAACCAGAGGGTAGGCACATATATTCTGACCAAAAACATTCCTGATATGGCATATACTCTGACACTCGACAACTGACATTCTATCTGGTATCTATTCTAATACACTTTCTGGCATATATTCTGACATTCTTTCTGGCATTCTATTCTCACATTCTATCTTTTATTCTCAGAAAAGCCAAGATGACCAGCAAAACTGCAAAAGACTCGACCCACAATCTGAGCACTCTGCTGAGGGGTGATTTTCATGAATTTTATAGTCCCAATTATAGCGGCCTCAAACATCTCATGGTTGATTATCATTTTAGCTTTTCTATATTAATCTATGCCAAGAATTGGGGACTCAGTCACCACTTTTCGGACCAAACAACAAGTTGATTTTCGGACCTAAAATACGAAAACAACAAACATCTCAAGCCCTTCGAGGCTTCGTCACGGCTCACAATTTCCGTTGAATCCCCATGTGATTCACATGGACTTCCCCAGAACTTCCGTTTAACCGTCCCTTTTGCCGCCGCCTTTCAGCCGTCTCAATGATACCCACACCAAGGCTAGAAGACCTCGAAATCCAGTTTCTGAATGTTTCTGAAATCATACTCTGGACTCTGGAATATACTGTAGATGAATATAGAGACTCATAGCAAAGTTCAGCAAAGTTCAAAGGTCCAGTTTCAAGTTCCTTCATCTTGGCAGCCCCAACGTTGGCCCGCGCATGGGTGACCTTGCTGGTGGATCAGATTTGGGTGGCCTTTTGAAGACAATGGGCATACTACCTACAAATATCATACCAGTATGCCGGAAGAGGAGCAAAACATGTGAATCACTATTCAAGGAGGGGGGAGTAATTTTCAAGCAGCAATTCATCCCCGTTGTTTCCTGGTTGGTGGCTTGGCCTCCAAAGAACTTACGGTAGGTGGAATCACCATCCTAAGTAATGAGGTTGAACATTAAAACACCAAACCACCAACCAACCAACCAGTTTCGGGTTAGTAGGGTAAACTATGTGTTGTAAACAGTAAACATACAAAAAACTATGGAAAACCCATGACAACCCACGGTTTCCCGTTTGGAACATGATCTACAAATGAGTTGTTCGGCCCCAGAAACGTTGTTTTCACCAACTCGCAGCGCTGAGCTCTGAACGCCACATCCAAGACATGCTCAGTGGGCATAGTTGGCTCGCAGGCCACCTGCAAGCGTTAATCCCATGGGGACGACTCAGGTGTAAAATACGCACACGTCTGTGTATTTGTATATTCATCATACACGTATACTCATAATATGATCATATATACACATATTTTGATCATGCTCTGTCTGTATGTAGCGTATACAGTCATATTGTGTATATATATATATATATGCAGCATGACATAGGCAGAAACTATGTGTATATTCACAATACAAGGGCCCTGACCAATTATGCGATGATATTCACTAATTATACTTTGGATGTGCCAATTCCTAAGAGGGTAATCAGCATATCACCCAGTTTCACATATTATATATTGAACCCCAAAGTAACTCCCAGAATTCCTTGAAGGGACATGTTACAGGCACCATATTAAATCCCCATTTTGAGTGGTTAAATCTCATTAAATCCTCACTTTTAGTGGGAACATGTTTAACTAAATCGTGGAAAATCCCCATTGAATCCCCATTAAAACCAATGATTTTGATGGTGAAATCCTAAATAAACCTCCAGTACACTAGCATAGCTATGAAGAATTGCCCATTTATAGATGACTTACCTACGAAAAAGGTTAAAAAGGATTAAGTGCCAAAAAAAAATTAACAAACAAAACAGTTTAATGTGAAATCCAATGTCATAAACCATCCCCAAGTCATCACCATTTTTACAGGTGCCATTTTGAACAATCCCCAGTCATGGTAGTATGGCATTGGCTTTCCGACATTATTGTTGTCAATATCCACTGTTAACCACTATAAACCATGATGCACCACTATTCAACACGATTTACCACTATAAACCATTATGAACTTGAACTGGTATTGAGCCACTATGAACCAAACAAAATATTGGGTTTCCAGCACTAGAGGGTACAGCAGCCGGAGCCAACCTCCATTACCTCCATGTGGCTTTCCTCGATCACCACTCCATCAGGCTCTGAACTCAGAGGCTCCTGGGAACGTCGAGTCGCCGTGGCACGCTGGCACGCCGAAAAAAGCCGGCACGCTAGGGAGGCTTGGGCACGGCTATAATGGGGATTTTGTATGAATAAATGAGGAGTGATCATGACACATAAAGTGATTTAGTATGGTTTAGTAATAGTCATATGATAAAATATCTTATATCATAAAAATTATTTATGGTAATATATCATAATATATAATATATGATAATATATGATAGTATATGATATTATATGATAATATATGATAATATATGATAGTATATGATAATATATGATAATATATGATACTCAATAATGTAATTCTCAAGAAATGTGGATTTACATTACATCCACACAAATGGCAATTTTACTTGCGACGATTAGGAAAATGATGATGCTGATGCTGATGATGCTGCTGCTGATGATGCTGCTGCTGCTGATGATGATGCACCATTGGTTTTCGGAAAGGCCTGTTGTGAGCGGTGAATTTCAAGCTTTTGGGGTAGGGTAGACATTCAATGAATAAATCCACAACAACAATTCGTTCCATATGTAGGGTCAAACAGTCCGTTCTCACTGTCGGCTACCACACGTCTCTTCACAAAACCATGTGTTTGTCACTGCAACACTATGTTCTGTCTCACTTCCACTTAAGTTAGTCGCTTAAGATTAATCCTGATTAATCCTGATTAATCAATCATGATTAAAAAAACGAAAAAACAAAAGTGTCCACAATAACTGTACTCTGACCTCTGGACTAGTTGCCAAACCTTTTTTTGTTTGTTTGTTTGTTTTTTGGGTTTTCTCGCGGTTTTGGTCTGATCCTCATTAATCTGGATTAATCCGGCACTTAGTTCTGGCCTTCTTTTCTCCACATTTTGATAAAATCAGATGCTCAGAGAGCAATTTTGTATTTCATCTAGCTTTCTGAAGGGTATGGCACTTTTCAAAAAATGCAGCAACAATTGAACCAAAATAAAGCAAACAAAGTGCACTTAGGATATGGGTTCAGCATTTTGTTGTATACAAGCACCCAACATCTATGAATCCAAGTCGCATTTTTGTAAGAACGTGATATTCCATAAAGAGAGTGCCGCCTGACTTTGCGCATTCCCTTTGAAGTACTGCAATTTCTGTTTGAAAAGAGTGCAGTAATATGTTGAAAAAGACCTTCAACACATACAGGATTGCATAGAAAGCATGGAGCCTGCTACTGACAGATTCCAACACCACTTCAAATTCAGTTTCATTTATATATGCGGTGATCCGTTCTAGTGATCATGGCATTCTTTGAAGAGAACTTGTCTTAACTATCTGGAATATGTCCCTTCAAAAAAATGCATCATCTCTTTGAAAAAGGTGCAACATCTCCTCAAACATTAAACCCTAATTTCAAATTTCAAGATGGGGTTCTTTTGTGTATATAATGGTCCTTTTATCAAGGGTCCCTTTATCAAAAGAGTATGGTATTTCTTGAAGAATGTGTAAAACATCTTCTTTGTTCTTCAAATAACATAACCTCCCTGAGTGAGATACAATATTTTCTTCAGACAATGGCACTTTATTCCAAAATATAATCCTTTTGCATATGCAGCACTCTTTCTGACATGATATGGAATTCCTTTGGAATCAGGCATTATTTTGGGGAGTACCCTCTGCAAAATGATGGACGCAATTGATTAAGAAGAATGCACACTTCTTTCATATCCGATAAAAGAAATGCTTCCTTTAGAGAAAGAGCTGGTCTTAAGAATATAACAAACAAGGAAGACTGAACCTGTCCAATAGGAATACTAGATGCGTCAAGAAAATTATCTTCTATTTTTGCTGGAACATGCTTCTTTGATCCACAGAATGCCATATTGTCTGATAGAATAACTGCCATCTGTAAGCAATATAGTCATCCTCACAGGATTTTCAGGGAATATTGTGCTGATGCGTTGCACTTTTTGACATAGATTCTGCCTAAAACATTGGCTGCAAGCTAAAACACACGCTTTATTTGGAGGAAAGAATTTGCAGGGCACTGGGTGGAGCGGGGCTTGGGGGGGGTTTCCACCTAGCTACATTGAACAGATATTTCTGATTAAATAGCATTGCAAACGTTCACTGAATCTTCTACCGGAACACATTTCAAGACCCCATGTAGTTTGGTTCAACCACAACCTCTGCTATTGC
>Ga0126342_10023225_pt1 | contig 10170 bp, 7 predicted proteins | sample Cyp1metagenome_FD_92528 | JGI IMG/M metagenome (GOLD analysis project Ga0126342, IMG submission 92528) | Coral microbial communities from Lord Howe Island, Old Settlement Bay, Australia - Cyphastrea 1 metagenome | ecosystem: Host-associated > Invertebrates > Cnidaria > Coral ... | reverse complement strand
CAAAATGGTGATTTACCCATAATAAATGGTGATTTACCCATTAAAAATGGTGATTTACCCATTAGAAATTGTGATTTACCCATTCAAAATGGTGATTTACCCATTAAAAATGGTGATTTACCCATTAAAAATGGTGATTTACCCATTAAATCAACGATTTCTGGTATTTTCAATAGCTACAGTATGTTAGTCATTACCATTTAGGGTAAATGGTGGATGTTTCAAGCCAGGTTTCAGGAGGCCGGAGGCTACCAGAAACGTAAAAATCTCGGGGTTCAAGTCACGGGGGCGGAGAGATCACCCATTTTGATCCATGGATACCATTGGAATAGATGATTTACCTATCAAACGAGTGATTTTTCAAGAAAATGGTGGTTTAATATGGTTTAATATGGTTTAATGAGCTTTGAAAATAATTGGAGTATCATGGAATATATATATATACATATGTCTGGGTAAATTTCATCACGACCGAACCCTGTTCTCCCGAACCCTGGGAATCATGGTTTTTATAGGGAAATGATCCCCATTCATGGCCGCAAGATTCAGGTTAGTGAAATATTATGTCATTTACCCAGACTTTTGGACCTGCGAAGATAAGAAAAATCTTTAGTGAATGTCTTGAAGGTGCAGTTGGGGTTAGTGGGTCTAGCTATGGTTTTTTAAGCTCCAAGAGTTGGGATATGGGGCCCTTATTTTTCTCTGGGTATATATCCACCTATAACTGGAACTACACCCCCAAAGTACCTAAAATTGATTAGAAACTGTATAAAGATTTCTTTTCTTCATTTGAGGTGTTTCACATGGACTCATGGACTCCTGGACTGAACAAAGGGGATATCACCGAAGTTGATGAATCTCCATTCCATGGTCCAGATTACAATTACACCTACCTCTCGACGCAAGGTTGCTAGAAATAATGGTTAGTATATGTATATATATATATCACCTTATAACCCTTGGAAATTGGTTGATTTTATAATTGAAAATTATTAAATAGCTTATATACGACAACTATCTACTATTACTTTGCATATTATTTACAATATCTCCATGTATATCCAACTAATATTCCATGATATTCCCATCATACACCCATCAAACCACCATTTTTTAAAGTGTACTGTAAACAACCCATTCTATCGGATGAATTCCACTTAATTCCATACAATAAGTCATCATGTTTATCATCTATAAATGGACCATGGCTTCCATAGCAAAGTGTAAAATAACCAGACGATACAAGATACGTATCTCCATTATCCCTATTATATCCCCATTGTATTCCCATTAAACCGCCATTTTGTCTATTAAATCACCATAAATCATTTTTTATATCCTCATATCTAACCTCATTGAATCCACTTAAATCCAAATGAATTCCCATTCAATCATCCTTGAATCATCTCAAATCCCATAAATTCATGAAAAATTAAATATCATCCTCATCATGAAATCACCATCAATTAAATCATCTCAAATCACCATCAAATCCCATATTCTTCCATGATTTTTCACATTGCCCAGTGAAATCACCATGAAATCACCAGAAACTCGCCGTGAAAACCCTTTTATTTTTCCATTAACTCAACAATCCTTAATGGTGGAGGGTATGATGATTTTTAATGATTGATGATGATCTTTCCTGATTTAATGATGATTTTTCCACATTTCCATGATTCATTGGGGGTATGACCATACCTCCCAGCGAGATTTTTCCGCAGGATCTCAGTGCCGACCTTCATGGGAGTGGCAGCGGGCACCATCGCCATCACCCGACATGCCTTGAAGTCGGATGGCACAGGGTGCCTCGAAGCAGGGAAAAATGGGGAGAATCCCATGGGACATGGAGGACTTGATGGGAAAAACCCATGGGAAACGATGGGAAGATAGGGAAATCAGCGAAAAACCCATGGAGATTTTAGCTGGGAAAACCCTGCGAAACTATTTGGATTTTTTCAAGGGAATTTTCAACATAATAAGATAATTAAGATCATCAAACATGGCTGGGAAATCCCCGAAACCATGGAGGTTCAAATCATCCAACTGAGGGATTTTCCAGCAAAACACTGATCGTACATGGGGAGAAAAGCTAACAAAGATGATTATGCAAACGATAATCGTATATTATTGGCACATTTGCTTCTTCCCAACTTGTTCTCAAACGTCAAGGGCAACAGACAATGATGGCAGAGAAAAGTAGCAGGACCTGTGCGCTTGAAGCGCTGCCGCTTTGAATTTTAGTGCTGTAGCCTCCAAGAAGCATGGCAAAGCAACATATCAATCATCCTGGTACCTCCTTGGAATCATTGGCTTTAGGAAATACCTAAAGTTTATTCTGACATGCAGAAACTGCATATTTTGGTGGGTTTTGGCTTTTATGTGTCCTTTTTGAGCAACAAGAACGAACACCCCTTAACACTTTCCTGCTTCATCTTCGTTCGCCACTGACTTGGCGGATGAATACCTTGCGTCATCGAACATATCAAGCTGGAAAATCCTCTATTGTGTTTCAATGGATAAGAATCAATACTGGTTGGTGGTTTGGAACATTTTTATTTTCCATAATATATGGGATAATCCTTCCCATTGACTTTCATATTTTTCAAGATGGTTAAAACCACCAACCAGAATAAATCAGCTCTTTATATATTATAACCCTATATCTGTAGCTTATATCATCAGGGATTTTCCAATTTGCCAGGTTTGATTTACCACAGGGTAATTTTGGCCGCCGAGGAAACGATCTCACCTGCTTGAGATGCTTCCTCCCTATGGCAACCAACCAATATATGGGTGACATGAAACAATAAACACATAAAACCGGCTTCAGGGTTCGCTCCAAGCTGTATATATACATATATATATATATAAAAGCTACAGATATAAGCTATATATATAATATATATATGCTGCATATATATATATAGATATGCACATAAAAGTAGGTAAATGGTAGTTCATCCTGGGTCTTCCTCCCGTATCTGGGCTTCTTTTTGCCCAGGTATAGCCCCAGGCTGGCAGAGTTGCAGTGGCCCCCACAGTGGGGGCACTTGGAGGGCCTTGAATCCCCAAGCTCGCTGGGTTTATTTCATGGAAAATCCGACCATAAAATTTTTGAATTGGATGATGGTAGCATACCCCCATTTTTTTCGGAAACCTCCGAATCTGTCGGGAAGATTGAAGATGTTTTTTAGTAGATTCAATAGATGTACCACCAAGATAGATGTCGAATGGGATCTTTTAGGCATTGATAGATCTGTTAGCACCATCATACCTTTATGGATTGGTACCCCGAAAACAACCAAGATAGATTTGGAAAATGGATGAACATGTTTATAAGAAGTGTTTATAGATGATTAGCCATAAGATATGATGATTTTCCGTATCGATGTTAGTTTACAGGAGGGTAAAGAATTGAATCTTGTGTTTTGGGTTGAACACGGGTCCAGATAGGTTCACACTGAACCTTACCAAAACCTGCGGCTGGCCGAACACATCTTTTCCAGAATTGTCCATCGAAACCGGATGGCGATCCCAAGCGAGAACACCGAAAATGGGGGATAGCCCGATAGCCCCCCCAACAAAAACACTCATTGGGTTTGATGGGAATCTATCGGATTTGAGGTCATGGATTACCAATCATTACTCAAATCCAATAGATTACCAATAGAGGAAAAAAGTGGTAATAATAGAAACATAGTATTGTTATAATGTTATAATAGATTGCCAATAATCCACTCATTATCGTAATCAATTGATGTTTGTTGGTACTTGGCGGCTCATCCCACTTAGTAAGTGGGTTATAACCCCAGTTATAAGTGGATTAACCCTACTTATCCCATGTAAATCACTGGGGTTATAACCCACTTACGATTCGTGGGATGAGCCACCAAGTAGCTCCTCATTTTCAGTCAACCCTCTACAGAATCTTTGGGCACATTCTGACTCCCGACGTTTGTGAAAAGATGGTGCAGACCAACAAGATCTACAAGCCATACACCACCTATTAAAAAACCCATATAGCACCCGGAAAACCATAGGAAAACCATAGGAAAACCATAGGAAAACCATAGGAAAATGGAGGTTTACCCTCTGGTAAACTAACATAGCTATTGAAAATGTCCATTCATAGTGAGTTTTCCCATTAAAAATGGTGATTTTCAATAGCTATGTTTGTTTACCAGAGGGTAACACCTATTAAAAAAAACCATATAGCACCTGGATCCTAAAAGGTTTCAGGCTGGTGAATTAGCATATAACACCGTAACACCTAAAAAGATGCCGAAACGTGTGAAACCAGGATGTTTGTCGAGTTGATGTCAGAAACCCGTTCCAGGTTTCCAAGGGTTGCTGATCCCACCGCCCTCAAAAAGCCATGGTGACCGAGTGGCGTTTGATATTGTTGGTTGTATACATAACTGCATATCCCATCTGGTTGGTGGTTTCAGACATGAATGGATTATTTTCCATTTCATAGAAAAGGGATGTCATCCGAAACCCATTGACTTTCACTCCATCATTTTTCAAGATGGTGAAATTGCACCACCAACCAGCATAGTATAATCATAGTGATTTCCCATAGTTTGGGATAGCCCTAATTCATAACCATAGTATAACCATAGTTATTGCACCACCAACCAGCCATGAAATATCAATGCTTGGTATATTCCGATTGGAGTTTCATCATTGCTTTTCGGGATGGGATTAACTGATTAACCTCTGTAGTTGGTGAGTTCTAAACCACTACTTTGTATCCCCATGAACATCACATTATCACCATATTTTTGATGCTTAAACGTATCAACACATCAGCAATCTCTAAGGGATTCTGGTGACCTCTGGCTGAGGTGGCAGTTTCCCCTGGGTGCCTTCCTGGGGTCGTTGTGCCTCATCGTGCTTTGCGTGCTGTTGCCCGACAAGTTCAAGATGTTTCCTGGCGCATGAAGGATGAAGGATGAAGCGGCTGGGGTGTGTTCGCGTCGAACTCGAATCTACAGTATCTAGCTATCTACCTGTCTACCCACCTATAAGTTTCATCTGCTTCTGCATCGACTTTCCCGTGCTTGGTGCAGTTCCACTAATAAGTGGGTGATATTTCACCCCAATTGTAGGACTTCTATCCCAACTTATAAAACACCCCTGGCCTGCACCCCCAAGTGGGTGAAACAAATCCCATGAATATCATCATGAAATATCCGGTCCGAGATCCCATGAAATCACCATGAATGTCATCATTAAATCACCATTTTTCTCACCATTAAATTGCATTAAGTCGCATGAAAGCCCATTCAATCACCATGATATCCCATTAAATCATCATTAAATCACCATTGTATTAGCATTGTATCACCATCAAATCACCCTTTTTCTCACATTTTTTTCGCAGGATATCCCAACCATTCACCGGCGCAGCCGAGGTTCATGTCGCCCTTGTCCTCCGGTCTGATCTTCGCCTTGGGTCTGGGTGCCTCTGGCATGACGAACCCCATGAAGGCGGGAACGGCCTCTGGAGTGTTCGGGGATTTCATGGAATTTAAGCCTCAACGTATGAGGAGATGTTTGTGGAGATAAGTGGATATCATAGTTTTAACCATCATAGAAATAGTTTTTTTTTTTTAAACTAATATGAGGATTGATGAATTTATGATATAACAGATAAATGATGATGGGTTCGGGGGTCATTTTCTACCATTTCTATATTGAGGATTTAAGAAACCACTTGGTTTTTATTGCCTTAACTTTGCTGGTAAAGTCTTGCAACTTTAGTTTTTTAGCTCATGAAAGGCAGGAACATTTGCCTGCAAAGTAGAAAACACCAGAAAAAACATACTCGTATCATCTCGTATCTACAACTTCCATAAATTCCCCATGTTTGTTTGACAAACCCCCAAATTTCCGAGTGACAGCATTTTTGGAAAAAAAAACCAGCCCAGTTCTTACCTCGAACCGGGGGAAAACAGTTCTCCTCGCCAGGTGATGAACTTCTTGGACTTTGGAGGTGGGTTTTTTTCGTTTTTTTCCAACGATTGTTTCCAGAAGGGCCAACGAAAAATCGGGGGTTGAAGCGGAAATGGGACACAACAAATATGGTAGGATGTTTAAATGATGTTCACCAACTATTGAGTGATTTAAATGTTGGATTTAAATGATGTTCGCCAACTATTGAGTGTTCACCAATCCATTTTTTTTCCCAGGATTGGATTTCACCTGAAATTTGGGCCGGGCCCGAAATTTCCGAGGTTATTGGGATCCATCCTTGGGCTTTGTGATGGGCTGTGGCATCTTCGTCCCTTGGTGCAGCGTCTCTCGAAGTTTTTGTTTCGGGTCGGACATGTTCGGATGATTTTCAGGGCAATTTTGGATGATTTTTGGGAAGTCAACGTGAACATTGGTGGGTGGATGAAATTGACATGACATGATTTTGATTTTTGAGAGATGGCAAGGATGATTTTGCTGGGAAATCAGAGGTGTACGTTGTGTACGCACACGGGGAGATTATCATCGATTTTCAGAGGATATTTCAGACAGTCGGTTTAGAGATATTTTCCGAAGCATAGATGATGGTTTCAAATTTTGGACACCCAAGATCTTTTCCTCTAGGGCTCAAGAGTAGTGGTAACGATAGTAATGATTATAATTATAGTGATAATGGTACTGATGAGTTGGTTTCTTAGTGGGGTAACTATGGTTTATGATGTTTATGGTAGATATAACTATAGTATCCATGAGTCCATGAGTGTATAAGCTAACACACATAGCTGGAGGGCCTCACCTTGTGCCTCATTCTATTGGTGGCGCCAGTTCCGAACATTGAGCACCGATGCCCTCACCACCCATCCACTAAGTGCATGGGAAAGTCCTGGTTTTGTGGGTGAAATGCACTCCATCCCTTGGTAATGACTAACAGTTCGCGAACTTGAAAATGGCCCAGTCGAAATAGTGGATTTACCCATTGAAAATGGTGGATCTTTCCGTAGTTATGTAAATGTTTACCAGATGGTAATCCTTGTTTCATTCTTTTTTTCTGCTTCAATCCCAAAAGAGTCCCAAAAGTGGTGCTGCCCTTTTTTCCCATTGTTTGATGGCTAAATCTCAATTCTTTTTCGCTCACGTTCAAGTTTTTGATGGTTTAATTTATCTTCCCATCAAATCTCCATTGTTTATGAAACTGGAAACCAGTTATTAGGTCCCAACTGTGATAACACTGCTGGTTGGTAAGGATTTATCTATCCCGCACTGGCATTTTTTAGCTTGGTGAATCCTTGTACTTTATCCAGATCACTGGTCGGATTTCTCCACATCTCATGGTGAAATTCTATGAACATTTCTATAGTTTCTTCTTTGTTGTTCAATCTCCATTCTTTATCTATTGAAGATCTGTCATCAAACATGGATAAACACCATGTTATCTATCACAAGCACGACATTTTCATTTGAATTCCCCCACTGGTTGCTACTTGGCCGCCATGAATCAGCCTGCAGATCAGCGGTCCAGCCTTCATTCTCGCCGAGCAGATGGGGAAGGCAGAGAATCCCAATCCAATGGGAGATCTTCAGAACCCTGAAACGGAGGTGCGTAAACGTAAGTACCATCTTTTTGGCCATATTTTCGGGGTATCTTCCCAGAAACATCCCAGAAATTTAGCCAAAAAAAATAGGCATGATATTAATGGTACCTCCAATTGGTCGGTTCCTGGCCAGCATGGCCAGTGATCAACTTCAGCGGCATCATTGCTGGGATAATCCTCAAGCCACGGCAGTGACGACACCTATTAATGTCGACCCCGGATTTTGCTAAACCATGGTTTATGAAAATTAGGGAGGTACTCCCCCAATTTCGTCATGATTTGATATTTAAATGGTACCTTCCCTTTTTTTAGCCGCCGTTTGGGGTTTATTAATCCAGGGCTGACATTCATTTACACATTGTTGCACATATTATTACTTACTGCAGTTGAATTGACAACACCCATCGGTTCAATGAGCCTGTGTGAAGTCAACAAACCACCTTAATGTTCTGAACACCTCCAACAATTCTTACTGGTGCTTAGTAGGGAATGGATGGGAATGGGGGTTGCTGGGATTATTATTGATAGTTATGGAATAAATGGTCCCAAACAAGTGATTTCATCCTCAAGTTTCAGGGGATCATCATCGAACTGGGCATCCCGTTCCGGATCCGTCCCGAAACGGTTTCCAGGGACGATACAATGTGTTGTGCCATGGCAAGGTCAGTCGTTAGTTGGATACGGTTCATTGATGTTCATTGCAGGACGTATTTTCATGGTATTTTCATGGGATATGGATGGATACTTTGCAGGAGATAACCAGCTTGATGATGAAACGTTGGATGCCGAACTATCGCCGTTTGGGGGATGGTCATTCCCATTACCATTCTGCGATGCCCATACCACTGAGGATAGAGCTGATCATGGGATACAATATATATATATATATATTATATATATATATACATAATTATATACTGTACATACATAATTTATATAACCATAGATATGTCCTGGTCACATGACTATTGTACTTTTGAGTTGGCGATCTCACACATTGGATGGTTGCTCAGTATTTATGCCTAGCAGTCGGAAGATCGCTGGAAATCTAGAGCTACCTCGAAGGGACGAGACCACCCCAAGCATGATCGGTGGTATTATCATCACTACTGGAATCACATACCATGTTATAATGTATATGATAATTTAAAAAACTGCCTTGAGTTGCTTCGTGCTATTTATTGTTTGACTTTTTTGGATCTGTTTTCAGCAACGGTTAGGCCCATCTACACCCATTGAAAAAGAATGGTCTGGCTATCACACTGATCCCAGTTTGAACATCTTGACTGCATGGCAGATGTAGCGTGGACTGGACAGTGATTTCAGAAAAAAAAACAGTCACAGTCCCTTTCACGCGCTTTTTTGGCAAATGCCGGGGAAATTTGGGCTATTCCCATCCCCCGGTTTATATTTAATTATTAAACACCCAACCATGGTTCTTTGTTAGGATTTACACATCGTTGGATCCAAAAAAGGGGGTGTTAGTTAATATTGGGATGGGAGGGGATCAATTGGTGTTCCATCAGTCTCGGCAGGTGACTGCACCCCTGGTTGAGGGCTGCAAATTCGAGAGCCCACCGAAGAAGGGGAACTATCTGCCACTGGTGATTGGTGTCTTGGCCCGTTGCGTTGCGTTGCGATCTCACCGGCGATGCGAACATGAATTTTTGGGGCTCAAAACGTGAGATCGACCCCAATCACTTGAACCCCTAGGCCCCAGATTGATAACTTATTGGGATGTGTGACTCGGGCGGTAGCAACTTAGTAGCATATGACATCAAAAGAACTAGGGCCCGCATTAAATGGAGGTTTTAATGGAAAACCATCTGAATGGAACATGTTTTGTTGCTATGTTTGATGAGCGGAGGGTAGAGTCAGTCTTTTTTTTGATCTGTCTCAAGAAGGAGGGATTGGTAAAGCCAACCAAAAAGTGGTGCTAACTGACACAAATATCTACAACATATTTCTATATGTTCCATATCTAGTGGGGCATGGAATGGGTCATTCAAAAAAACACTTTTTCAAATGATGGCTAACCCCTCTTATTCTAAAGATGATGAGGAATTTGGAGGCATCCTGGAAGATGATGTCTAGCTCTGAAAACAATCCAGAACTTGAGGGACTACGCAATCTTGGAACGTACAATGGCCCTGTAAACTTGCTGTAAATCAGGGTAGAATCACTTGTAAATCTAGATGACACCCGCTTTTTATCCAAGCTGAACGCAACGCATGTTTTTTTGTCTTGACGATTTTCCAAGGCACTAAACTGGACCACAGATTACATGTTCGATTTCAGGGGGGTAGATCATCCCTATTGGCTGAGCTCGTCCGATTCGTCGTCAAATCCCAAAAGGCTTTGCTGCGCTGAAAAATCGCCATTTGTTGCACGAAAGTCTCCATTTTATCCGAGCGTTTTCCCATAGTTCCCACAGTCTTCCCACATTTTCCCATGGAGGGCCATTTATTTAGGGATTTTTTTTTTTTAGTTTAGGGATTTTTTTTTTGGATTTCTTCCTGCTTACTCTATTGCCTCCTGCAGTGCTTCTCTGCTTCTTTGCTTCTATTCCTTTTTTTGCTTTTCTTGCTTTTCTTTGCTT
>Ga0126342_10023224_pt1 | contig 10170 bp, 17 predicted proteins | sample Cyp1metagenome_FD_92528 | JGI IMG/M metagenome (GOLD analysis project Ga0126342, IMG submission 92528) | Coral microbial communities from Lord Howe Island, Old Settlement Bay, Australia - Cyphastrea 1 metagenome | ecosystem: Host-associated > Invertebrates > Cnidaria > Coral ... | reverse complement strand
AAGCGCTCCGCTACCAAACTCGATTTTGATCCACTCAAGAGCGCTCTGCGGGGCATGTCAGTTGGTTACACTTCTGATCCTATGTGCGTGTCATCCTGTGCAGGGGCCATGCAAAACTTCACACCCAATATATGGAAAGTCATCAAATTCATGTTCCAAACCACCAACCAGTACATATATATATATACATTCCAAAGCCCACTTATAGTAAATTTAGCATTATTAACCAACATAATATATATTAATCATCTATTATTAATGTGTTCCAAAACCACCAACCAGTCATAAATCCCTGAGAAAAAAGGATTGATTCTTCCCATCCCCACGTGGATTCGCTGGGATACCTGGGGTACCTGGGGCTCGGCACGATTCGCTGCTCCACCTGCGGCGGGCCTGGCAACTTTTTGGGCTACCCCCAAGTCATTGAAAGACCAGTCCTTGAGGGTGACCATTTTAGACCAATGTTTCAAATTGCAATATTATTTGAAAGACCAAAAGTCTAGCAAAATCCTTGGAAGTGACTTTTTGGATCATTTTCGACCACTATTTCAACCATTTTAGACCACTATAGACCAATATTTCACACTCATAAAGCAAGTAGCTATAGACCAATAGGTGGAAATTCACCATGGATCGTAGCCCGAAGCTTGTGCGAAGCTACGTCACGAGATCCCCCATGGGCCCATCGAGAATTTCTTTGGAAATTATGGGAACATCAATGGCTTAACATGTTTTAACCTCATCTGGTTATTCAGTGGTTGAGCCACCAACCTCATCAATGGTATAAACAATAGATATTCCATTTATAACTGTGAATGATATTCTGGTTGGTGGTTGAGCCACCCCTCTGAAAAATATGAGTTCGTCAATTGGGATGATGACATTCCCAATATATGGAAAATATAAAATGTTCCAAACCACCAAACAGTCGTTGGTATGTTTGTTTTTTTGATGGCAATTTTGCCAACAAAGAATTGGAATGAAACGCTCCATAATATATAATATAATATGCGTGTAATTAGGATGTGATTTTCTTGCATTAAAGGTGGGGGGTTCCTACAGGGTCCCCCCCTGGATGGAGTCAAAATTGAATTAACACAAGGGGGGTTCCAGTTACCCCCCGCAGACGCGGTTTAATGATGGCTCCCCTTAAAAAAGAAGCACAAACATGTAGAAAATCAACAGCCACTGGTTCAGTGACTGCAGACCTCAGCTTCATTTTGTCATCTCTCACATTTGCCCCCAACGTTGTTTTGTCTTGTGCATCCCAAGGCTACCTTTTCCTGCATGCCTGTCCATGTGGCATAGTGCGGAATATACGCTTGAATACGCTTGACTTCATGTATTTGCTAGCGGGCTGCCGTCTCACCTTTTCACATGGCGTCCTACATGCTTGCATGAACGGGCGTTGGAAACCCAGGCGCCCTCAGAGGTTTGTGACCGACCGAGGCAGAACGGGTTCACAACCTCACTCGCTGACCAGATCTTACGACTGATTTTTCGACATGTAAACAGCATGGGGCAACATTTGTGGGCCGGTCATCGGTCCGCAAAGCTGTTTCTGACACCATGCGCATGTCCAAAGATTCGTTGCGGATTCTGGAATGTCCCTACACATGTCCTCAGAAAAATTAAACCAGGGGTCCCTGAGTACCTGAAGGTGAATGGTTTAAAATCACACCTAAAAGCTTCGAGCGGTCGAAGACCAGCTCTGACCTGAAAATTGCAGATCTTTAAAAGGTTGGCCTACCTTTTGCCACTGTAGTTTAATTGCAGACTTAACGCGTTTAAAAGGTTTGCCTCCCTTTTGCCAACCTTTTTGCTGAGGCTACGTTTGGCTACATGGAACCGATCTTGAAGAAACATTGTTCAAAATCCGAGGCCAGCCTTGACCAAAAATTGTAGATTTTAATGCTTGCGGCTATAATCAGTTTTTAAACCAACAAAAAGGCATTTCAACACTACCTTTCAAAATGCACATCCAGTCCCAATTCAACCCTCCCCGCTGGCACGCTGGAGCATGAGGCTTCGATAACTGAGAAATCAAATAAACATGTACCGGTGGGTGACCAGACACACGAGCCCCCAATTTTCCAATTAAACCCAAAACAAAATGAAACCGATGGAGGTGGATGAATTTCAAACCGTGGATATGGATTTTCAGCACCCATCTGACCTTGGTGATTTGCATCTACAGAACGAGAACACGTACAGATTGATGCCAGTTGAGCCTCAAACACCTCCAGTTGAGTATATATATATAGATCGAACAAGTTTTTGCGTGCAAAATCAATGCCAATTCATGGATGGACAGGGTGAAGATGAGTGATGGATTCTGTATCCTTACCTGGAATCTTGGAAGCTCATCACGAACGCAAGCGACGACATGATCTATTTAAGGCTACGCAATCTGGCAATCTGAATGCAATGGAAATCCGCCATTTGTTCGATGATTTTTTCCTAAGAAACAATGATTTTACATGTGATGTACAATTATCAAGTTGGCTAAAGGAAGGTGAATGTCAACACTGGAAATCCACCCTTTGCTGATCAAAGTTGTGGTCCCCTCAACAACAAATTGGAGTAACAAATGGACCCCAATTGAAGAGGTCATGTTACTAATCAGCCATCCATATCCATCCGTGATAAGTCTTAGGTATACCTTCCAAAGATTTTTCAGTAATAAATGTAACAAAGGTTGACCCAGTATGCACAGCGAATGGACCTTGATAGTGACATATTTCCCTCAAGTCCACCCGCCTGTTGTGTTGTTGAAGGGGGACATGTTCTGAGAGAAGAAGGATCCGAAGCCTGCAAGAATTTCCGCGGCCGCAGGGTCCGTTGTTCGGAGGCGAAAATGACTCGAACAACGGAAACTTCACCATCTACAAGAAGGGATCAAGTTGGCTTTTACGGATCGAACATGATTGAGTTTCAAATAAGTAACATATTTGAAGTGACTTTCATGAAATACCTTTTTCTTAAAGCTAAGTGACTTTCATCAAGCCCTGCGGCTCCACTGGAAAACAAATCCATGACATAATTCCATATAATTCCCATGACATAGTTGGACAGTACATGGGGTATGCTTATCTCACCATCACAAAAATGATTCCTGAAGCACGGTCATGATGATTCCCTATGAATGGGAGAAGGTTAACAAGGTTAACCAGGTAACCCAGACCGTCTTTTATGGGCAGTTTAGCCAACTTTTCACCATGCCACGTAAAAAACCATCTGGGCTGACAGCTGGTCCAGAAATGTGTCCGACTGCGCACCCTCGGAAGCATCCATCTGAAGGACCTGCATGGGAAACCTGAGGCGGTCTTCGGCCCAAAAAGACACATTGTGGATATTTGCTGGACACTTTCAACCTGATGAAGTGTTCGATTTTCAGTATGCCACTTTTCAGGTGCATTCGATGTGTTTCAAAAGTCAAGTTAAGTTTTGACAAACATAAAACATGAAAAAACATGTTTCAATCAAGCAGGTTTCAAAGCGCATAAAACATCTGTCCATTCCCAAGAGTTCACTTGGTTCAGGTCAAGTTAGGAGTAGTAAACCTCATCACACCAGATATCCACCAGCAACAGGAAAATACCCACTTCAGATGGTCCATTTTTGGGTCTTTGACATATTTTAACATCACATCTAGGAGTTAGACCCAGTGCGAACACCATAGAAATCCATAGAAATCCTATAATTATCCATAAGATAGTTGGTTCCATGACCCAGAACCACAATCGACATATATATTTCTCAAATCTCAAAATGTCATGTCAAAAAAAAGCAGATGATTTTTGCGAACTGGACATTTGTTTCAAAAATGCCTCCATTCATATGTTTTTATCCCCGATTTCCAGTTCCAACAACATCTGGTTGGTGGTTGAGCCTACCCCTCTGAAAAAGATGAGTTCGTCAGTTGGGATGATGAAATTCCCAATATACGGGGAAAAAACATGTTCCAAAACACCAATCAGATGATGTAATCATCATTAATCATCATTACATAACCATGATTAACCATTAACCACGTTCCAAACCACCAATCAGACATTCTCATACCCCGTTCGCATACATCGCTGAGTCAGCACACCAAACATCACCGACACCTTGCACTTTGATCTTAGCGGTCTGATCATCGAGGTCCACCTGGGACCAAACACAGCATTTTACATGGCGATGTAAATAGATGAAAAAATGTTATATATATATATATGTATGTTTTTACATGGCATTTGGATGATTTTGGATGCATTAAGTATACAGTATGCTGAAATATGCTGAAATGCTGATAATATAATATGTTGTTCTCTGATTCTACATGAATCCAAGGCAATGTTGGGATTCAACCCCTTTTCCAAGGTGACCCACAAGCAATACAAAGGGAAGCCCAGGAACCAGTGCTGGGACCGTGGCCACGAAAAAACGATTTGTTGGTGCAGGTAATTCCAATAACTGTAGTTGATGATATTTATAGATACTATTTATAGATACTAAATAGTAATTCCAATAGTGATAATAATAATATCTATGGGTTGATGATATTTGTAACATTTTATAACTATATATATATCTATCTATAGACACTATAATATTCACGGGGTGTTTTTTTAAACCATCTATGAATACGCCCAATTCATCAAACAGTGGCGATGCTTCGGGATTTTTTTCACCACTGTTGATCGCCAGGGACCGTCCCCAAAATGGAGGCTATTTTCCGGTCGGCCGTCTTGGCGAAGTCTAGACTTCAAGATTGGGATGATATATATGGCCAACGGCTACGTGGTAGACTTGGTAGATATCAGCTTGTATAGGTCAAAAGCAAGCATGAATGTTGATCGCTTGTTAGTTTTGTGTGGGAAGTCAAACATATATCATTGCAAGCGTCATGATGAGGTCTATTTGTTGCTCCAGGGATGATCCAAGAGTGCGTTTTGACTGAGAACATCGAGCTGTTCCATGGATGGAGACACCGTTTCTTCACTTCTTTTTTTGTGCGTAGTTTATCAACGTCTTCACTGCTATCTGGTTATACGGTATATATCCGACTTCCAAGTAATTAGCTCTCTACCGCCTGCGGGGTTCCCTCTAAGTTTTCTATTTCCACATGTCCATCATAATAATCAATGGATTGGTTTAGTTGAGAAAACCCACATCCAATTCCGAGAAATGCTTGTGCTGCTTGTTCCTTATGTGTGTATATATATATATATTCCGTATATAATAATGATGGTATATAGGGATTACTGGTTGTATATGGCAAGGGATTACAGGATGTCTTAGTTTGTACAATATTCACAACAATCCTAGAACCTCTTGGGTCGAATCATTTTGGGGCCCAAAATGCAGTGGTAGATCATCATGTTCCTATTAACATTGTTGCTTGGAAGGTGCTGCATTTTCAGACACACCAAAGACATCCCAAACATCATATAAAGTTGGTTTCATATACATATACATATGCATATTCATATATACATATATATATGTGTGTGTGTTACATATACACATACACATATACATATGCATTTACACACATATATACATATATATATATATATATACATACATATATATGTATATATACATACATGTCCAATGTATCCCAGTTATGTCAATTTTTGAAGGTTACTTCCTCCATTTTCAGACCCATATCACAACTTTAGGCCTCGCCTTGATCACACGGCCTTCTTTACCCAGGGCTTGGAGCCTGGCTGAGTAAGCAAAAAGTTCGGGGGAAAACAAGGCCTATAAATGATCTATAAATAGTCTATAAACGATTTATAAATGGTCTATAAATGGTCTATAAATGGTCTATAAATGATCTATAAATAGTCTATAAATGGTCTATAACTAGTCTATAAATGATCTATAAATGATCTTAAACAATCTATAAATGATGTATAAATGGTCTATAAATTGTCTATAAATAGTCTATAGATGATCTATAAATGGTCTATAAATGGTCTATAAATGGTCTATAAATGGTCTATAAATGATCTATAAATAGTCTATAAATGATCTATAAATGGTCTATAAATGGTGTATAAATGGTCTATAAATGATCTATAAGTAGTCTATAAATTGTCTATAAATAGTCTATACATGATCTATAAATGGTATATAAATGGTATAAATAGTCTATAAATGATCTATAAATGGTATATAAATGGTCTATAAATAGTCTACAAATGATCTATAAATGGTCTATAAATGGCATATAAATAGTTTATAAATGGTCTATAAATAGTCTATAAATGATCTATAAATGATCTATAAATAGTCGATAAATGATCTAAAAATGGTCTATAAATGGTCTATAAATGGTCTATAAACGATCTATAAATGATTTATAAATAGTCTGTAAATGGCATATAAATAGTCTATAAATGATCTATAAGTTGTCTATATATGGATTATAAATGGTCTACAAATGATCTATAAATAGTCTATAAACGATTTATCAATGGTCTATAAATGGTGTACAAATGATCTATAAATAGTCTATAAATTGTCTATAAATAGTCTATACATGATCTATAAATGGTATATAAATGGTATAAATAGTCTATAAATCATCTATAAATGGTATATAAATGGTCTATAGATAGTCTATAAATGATCTATAAATGGTATATGAATGGTCTATAAATGGCTCCAAAAGGGGGGATCCCGTTTACGAAACATCTATGGGATCAGAGTCGTACGCCGAACATTCAACAAACGCTCATTTTCCCATGACAGAATTGGTGCCTTTTGATCCAAAGTTACTGTTCTCCTTGACACAAAAATGGTCCCAAAACATGACTATGACATGACGATAAACATTACTGATGCGCTAGAAATCATTGTCAATCTTTGATGCCTATTTTTTTTGGGGGGTGCGTGTTTCCAAATGTGCCACAATTTATGGCAAAAGAAACAAGAGCAGCATATTGCCTGGTAAGATACATTGAGGAGTATAACTCCCTTTTTTACCGTCAACCAAAAGGGTTTCAGCCGCCACTGCTCAATAGGTTAATAACTCCCTGAAACCAATCCAGAGTCATTTGTCAATGATATCCCCATATTCGATATCCATAATCTAGCCACAATCAATCGTACTAGGTCCTACTTGGAAGTGCAGTTCCACATTTAGTTCACCATAGTTCACCATAATTGAGGTTATGTCCCAATATCCCAAACTTATGAGGTGTTTTTCAGCATTGCTATACCCATAAATGACTATAACCATCACTATGAAGTCCCATGAATCATCACCTTATCAGCTTCAGATCCCATGTCTTCGGATCACAAAATTCATCGGACGCCTGAGGTGGTCGTTGCTGGTATCAATCTTGGCATTGCGACATGATCTCAAGACCAATCTTCGGTCGCTGTCCACCTGGAGTCATCCCATTTTAGGACCAGGACAGACACATGGCTGGCCCTCTGGTTATGTCAACATTGCTATGGAATTTCTGGCCCAGTTATGGTTGAGTTATGATTTTTAACATGAAACATGGTGATTGTCCGATATCGGGAAGATGAATGGAATGCTTCGCGAACTTCAATGGATATATGTTTACAGCCGTTGAGGGTCTTGAGGTCGAAATAGAACTAAAATATATCGGTATGTTCATGGACATGATAGGGATATGTTCATGTCTATCTAGAATCAACTTGATCTTTTGGGGGGTTTCTCTGAAAGTGTATCCCAAAATCCACTGGTTAGTATTTTCATGCATTGTACCAATTGTTTAATAGCCATTTGGAGGTATACCCAATTTTCAGACAAAGCCAAATTAAGTACAACATTAGGAGTTCTGAGATTTGTTGTGTACTTTGATACTTTATTTGTTCGAATCTAAGTTGTTAGCCCTTGAACTCAAGTAAACAAGATTGAGTTTTCTATCGAAGTCTAGGTACCCAAATGGTCTGGAAATCACCAAGTAACAATGGTTGGGTTTCATGGGGGTTCCGATTTCATCGATTGTCATAGTCCCCATCAAACTACATTCGGTAGTAGAATTAATCGCCTATTGTCATCAAGTTTCTGGAGTTTTTGACACTGCCAAATGATCAGCTAGTGCACTCTACAGTAAATCGACATCGATCTGGAAATCCAGCGTTTTTCCCGTTCGGAAAATTGTCTATTCCATTTTACTTCTGGAAGGTTTTTAAGAACAACTTTCTCTCAATCTCCTACCAAAGGGTAAAGTGGTAAATGCATATTATATCAAATGTGTACACCAGCTTCATAAGACTCATTAGACACTTGCTAACTGTGACACACATTCCGGTATCCATGTATGATGGACATGTTGGATCAGGCTGACAGTTTTACTCTCCCTGAAATTCTAGGGATCATCAGCCAAACTAGGGGGCAAAAAAAGAACGATTAACACCACCAATCAGCAAATTAACCCATATCTTGTGGAAGGGCTGCGGCTCTTTGGAGCGTCGCGTCGATTGGCGAGCATCGAGGCTGGAACCACGTTCCTTTTGTAAGCCAAGGCCCTCAGAGCACGCGGCAGTGCAAAGACTTCTCCCTGATGGTATGCAAGGGCGGTGCAATCTAAATCCGCAAATATCAGGTGTGCGGATACAGAAGGCAGGTAGTAGAGAATGATCTGAACGTGCCGCTCGGGCCAAGATCTGCAGAACGTGATGGTGTTGGCGGTTTTCACGACAGTGCATGGTTCTTCAAGGGCCTCTCCAACGAGCTTGTAAAGCTTGGCCACGGTTGCATTTGCCTCGGCATCGTTGCTGGCCACCACAAAGATGTCGATGTCGGAACGAGCATGGTCCCGATCCATTGTCTGTGCGCAGCAGCAAATCTATCTCGGAATCCGTGTACTCCGCTTGCTCTGCGTGTGCTGCGAAGACTTCTGCTCGCAGCGCACCTATGGTAGGTCACGGAGGCAAACACTTCTTGATGTTCTGCAGAGCAGGCAGCGGCAGCTTCTGGCGTCTTTTGAGAGACCCCATCATCCAATCATCTATGGCCCGGCACCTTTGTTCAGCATCCACCAAGCTATCAAATGCCTCTTGCAAGCGCCGGTCATAAAGGCGCTGGGGAATGGTTGCTCCGGCCAACACCGCGGATCCGGCAAAGAAGCAGTTCTCCGGCAGCTGCAAATCCGCCACCGCGCCGCAAAAGCAACGAAAGAGAAGCTTGAAGGTGGGCAAGTCCGGCGTCACCATGACCCTGTTCTGGGAGCCGCCGCCGCCCGGCAGCAAATCATCGGGCATGCGCTTGATGGAGCCATACATGGCAGCCCAGTCGAGAGGGTGCAGCTTCATCACGTCGCAAGCCTCACGGCCACCAAGGACCGCTGCCCTGCAGCGCGACTCATCGGCAAACTCTGCCGCCATTGGCTCTTCTGGCGCTTCTTGCGCAAACTTGATCTCGAAAATGTTTCCCATGATACATGCATGATGCACAACGACACTCTTTTGGCCGCCTATGCAAAATGATCATGAAATCTTTGGCCTGTTTACGCCGTAGATCACGAAAGGATTAGCAAACAGACACACATACACCTTTTTGATACCTGCTTGAGCTCGGATGGTCTATCAAACTTCACAAGCCGAAGGGCATTGGGAGCTCGTATGGCTCCGGAATGTGGCCCACCTCACGAGACAGCTGCACCTCGATCGATCGTGAAAATGTCAGATGCATGCATAAAAGTACCCTGACCCTGCAAAACTAGTAAATTTAGTAGTCGCAAAATTTAAGTAAATGTTGCTATTTAGTTGGCCAAATTTATAATTAGTTATAAAGTAAATTTACTAAGCCTAGTAAATGGATTTAGTAGGAATAGTAAATTTATTTAGTATATATAGTATTTTTTTGGTCCAAAAAAAATCTATTTTTTAAAAGTTTGTTTGATTGATATATTTCATATTTTGAAAGATTGTTTGCTTTTTTGTTTTTTGTCTGAAGAACTTCAGAGAGGTTTTGTGGTGTGCAATGACCTATCATATAGTTACAGGTAGTTATAGCATATTTGAGGAACTCGAGAATGAATTGTCTTTTCCCAATGCAATATACTTGAACTGCCAAAGTACCTGTGACTTACAGGTGAGCTACATGAAGTTGGACTACCTGTGTCTACCTGTGCTTACTTGAGAAGTAGGTGAGCTACATGTGCAGATTTGGACTACTTGTGTCTACCTGTGCTT
>Ga0126342_10023223_pt1 | contig 10170 bp, 16 predicted proteins | sample Cyp1metagenome_FD_92528 | JGI IMG/M metagenome (GOLD analysis project Ga0126342, IMG submission 92528) | Coral microbial communities from Lord Howe Island, Old Settlement Bay, Australia - Cyphastrea 1 metagenome | ecosystem: Host-associated > Invertebrates > Cnidaria > Coral ... | reverse complement strand
ATCCCAGCCCAAGCGCGCCACCAGAGCCAGCCCAGTGCCATAAGTGCCACACCTGCCACGCAAAACGAAGGTAGATGTCTCCAAGTGCCACGCCTGCCACGTGAAACGAAGGTGGATGTCGCCAAGTGCCACGCCTGCCACGCAAAGTGCCGCCACGGGCGACCAATCCCAGCGCGCCACCAGAGTCAGCCCAGTGCCATAAGTGCCACGCCTGCCACGCAAAACGAAGGTGGATGTCTCCAAGTGCCACGCTTGCCACGCAAAGGCCGCGGTGATGTGAAAGATGGATGACAAAGCTGTGTGTGAAAGATGGTTTGTAACAAAGTTGTGAAAGATGGTGTGTGACAAAGTTGTGTGTGAAAGATGGGTGACAAAGTTGTGTGTGAAAGATGGTGTGTGACAAAGTTGTGAAAGATGGTGTGTGACAAAGTTGTGTGTGAAAGATGGGTGACAAAGTTGTGTGTGTGTGACAAAGTAGTGTGTGACAGATGGTGGGTGACAAAGTTGTGTGTGTGTGTGACAGATGGTGGGTGACAAAGTTGTGTGTGAAAGATGGTGGGTGACAAAGTTGTGTGTGAAAGATGATGTGTGACAAAGTTGTGTGTGACAAAGTTGTGTGTGTGTGTGTGTGAAAGATGGTGGGTGACAAAGTTGTGTGTGAAAGACGGTGGGTGACAAAGTTGTGTGTGACAAAGATGCGGCGGAGGAGGCGGTGGAGGAGGCGGCGGCGGCGGAGGCGGGAAACAGAATCAAAAACAAGAACCCGACACAAAGATGTGGGGAAAAAGTTGCATCAATGCTGACCGCACCTTTTTCAATATCGGTAAGACTGCAAACATAGCTTTTCGTGCTGGATTTGGAAGCAAGGCAGATTTCTTCGGGCGGCATACTGTTCCCTGATTTACGTCGTTGTCGGGCCTTTCAAGTAGTGAGGGGCCGCTCATGATAGGCCTGCTGGTGGCGGGGCGAGGCCGGAGGGCACGGGCAAGAAGTTTCCGCTGCAAGACGTTGGAACATGAGGCCACACCTGACATGAATCCGAGCACTGTCCAGAAGGAAACAAGAAGGTTATGTTGTTTTCAATAGCAATCTGCGCACGATGTGTTCGACCTGATGTAGTGTGCGGCCCTCAGCTTTACTCGCTGAGAGCAGCCAGGACAAGTCTTGATGGAGGAGTTTCATCGCGCAGTGATTGTAGCGCAAGATGCTGGACACTGTGCCTGCAATGAATTGATCGCTTCTTCAGGTTGTTTTGACCCTTGGAAGTCCGCTGGAAGAGCTTCTTCAAAATGCGTACTTGTGGGAAGCAGGATCCTCCCAAATTTCAAATTCAGCTATACCTATGCAGCCTATGCATGTTCCCCTGAATTGGAGAACTTGAAGCAACCAGCCCAATCTGAATTGCCCAGTCTGGCTGGCAGTGTGTGTTTGATCAATTTCATGTTTCCGCTGTATGAACGCCTCAGTCTGCTCTCGTTCTGATTGACTGCCCCTAGTGGAGCAATATCTAAATATCCAACAAGCACATCCAGGCATCAAGTCTAGCAGCAAAATCAGAGTTCCAAATCAACAGACGTTTGGGATGTAGATGTCAAAAACCCTAGAGCCCAGCACTCGGCAAGGTCTTTCGTGGCCTCTTGGGTACGGATACCCGAAAGGGACTCGCTTGTATTGTTTTGTTCGTTGGGGCTTCGATTGGAAGACCTTGCTGCACCACGATTTGCTTGTCTCAAAGGATACCTTAAAGATACTTAAAGTGGCAGTCTTAAGGTTCCACATTTGTGAGAACCCAAGTCAGTTGAAGGAAGAGCACGCCTCTTTTTGTACCCTCAGTACATCGCTTCGAGCGTGGTACCGAAGTCACTAGCCCTACGGGGATTCTTTGGATCCACACACATGGGAATTGGCGCACCACTTACAGGTTTGTCTTGAAGAAACCATCTCAGTCTCAAATGGTTTCCAGTTTCAAGTCAAGAATCGTTCATTACTTTAATCATCCAAATGTTTTAACCGCCGTTTGCCAAACCAACCTTGAGCAAGCGGAGAGGCCACACAATCCCAGAAAGTATATACAAATTGCATAAGCAGGTGAAACGTCATTACATCATTGGACTGCGAGTCCAAGACTGTTTTTTCTGGTATAAAATCAAATCTGTTTTCCGTGTCAATCTGATACACTGACTGATACTGCAGCAAAAGTCTTCAGCAGAAGAACACAATGATGAACATAGGTTGAGAAGTCCTTCATTTTATCAGCTTCAGAGTCACTAGCATCCCTGCGGAACTCTGGTATACTTCATGATTTCCTGCCAAGGGCTCCACATACGGGAAGATGGACCCCAAAAAGTGCACCTTTCTGCAGTTTCATCCTGATTTTTCCATCATTGGGTGGTATTCATTCAGGATCGAAAAACAAACTTCCCAAATTGGATGGTTACGGATGGTTGGATCTCGGATATGACCAGCCACGTCTTCCCTGATTTCCCTGATAAAAAACCGCATCTTCCCCAGTCCGGGTGCGGCGAAATGTTCGGCGGCACAATCTTTGGCGGCCGACCGAAGACCTACCGGGCATCTGAGATAGAAATTGATAGCAAAGGACACACAAAAGTTGTCATCTTTAGGATCTGAAAACATCCATTTTGTGTCATTTCGTGGATCATTTTGACCCTTACCGTACTAAGGGCCCCTCTGAAATTGTCTTGACAGGTCTCAGCTTTTCGTTTGGACCTAATGACAATCTAAGCCAAAAAGCCCAACCGCGCGAACAGCTACGCCATGATCAAAATCTCCGATTCGGACTTCAGTTCTCCAACCTTTTATGTACTGTGTTGTTTCAAAAGTATAGCAATCAAAGAGAAAACACATCAAAAATCCCAAGCAACAGGGATATGTTACAGTGCGCCTGGTACGCTTGTATGACCCACGCCCAATTTTCATGAACTCCCAGTGCTGCGTCAGCTTCCAATGCCTTCTCATCCGCAGGTGCCAAGGCTCGCGCCAGCTTCTGCGCGTGGAAGCGCGTGGAGGTCCCGAAGCTAAAAGATGGCGGTGCAGTGCAGGTCCTTCGACCGGTTATCTATTCGACAGCGATTCACTCTCGATCCTTGGGCGAACCCATGGAAGATCTTGGAAGGGAACCTGTCCTCAAAGTTCTGTTTTATTTGTCGGCACCAAAAGCGCGTGTTTTTCTAAAGTTGTTCCGCTACCAAGTCGTGCTGCGGCCACCGGTCCTGTTGAATTGCGCCTTTCTTTTGCCTTCACCATCCCACAAACGGCCAGTATCATGTTCTCGAGCCTCCAGTTGTCTCGCTGCACGACTGTCTCAGTCTCTCTTGGAGGAGTCAAAAATCCATACACGACGTTGACCCCAACGTTAAAAAAACAACATCAAGGGGTGCTTCTTGGGTTTTGATGTTGAGCGGAATGTTCTAGAGTAGAGATTTGCACAAAGAGATCAAAAAAGTCGAGCTAGGTGATTGAATTTTGGATTGCGCCATCGTTTTCCTTCTCTCTGAAAACGAAAGGTTGGGTTGGGCAGGCAACCTTCACCCCAAAATTTGAAGGAAAGGAACATCTGCAGAGCCTGCACTCATGGATAGACTTGCTGTGAGCTCAAGGAAGCCTTTTCTCCGGAATCGGCGACAGCAGTACCCATTACGGGGGCCAAGTTGTCACCTGCTCAAATGTCATTATCACTTGACAGACACATCAAGGTATATGATGTACGTCTACATATTCTCCGACCAAACGCTGACGGAAGACCCAGCCCGGACCCGCGCCTTCTTCGGAAATCTATCTTTTTTGCAGCAGCTCCAAATGGGGATGCTCTTTTTATCTGATTCATATTGCTTGCCACAGGCATCCTGAGGTAGACATGGAATCACTGCTTTGGTCACGACTTCCCAAAAAGAAAGAAGTAAGAAATTCTCAGGCTGAAAACGTTTCTTTATGGCAAATAAACTTAGGCCGCCAAGCACAAATGACAAAGTTAGCCAAGCTGCTGGAAGAGGATAGGTACCAGGACCAACCTCGGTTGGTAAACATCAGAATACTACTCGCGTTGCACGTGCCCATCGATATCAAACTAACAGAAAACTTTCTGACCTCATCATGCCGGTCCATATCCCAGAGATTTGGTCCCGCAGCTTTGCCAGAGCCGTTTCAAACCGATACTTGGGAACTTGGGGATGGGTACCCCGAAACCATCCAAAACCATCCGGAAGCATCCGGAACCCATTCTATTGCGAGATGTCCTGACAGGACTGTCCAAGGCAAACAAGAACTCTTCGCCATGCAGCTTTCGGCCCTGTTTGCGACTCCAGTTCCAGAATCTTTGTCTTGTGTCCAATGCTCCACCTGGGCACGTGATCCCTGGTGCCTCTGCCGGTGTGCCGGCAGGACTCATCTCATAAGGTCACTTTTTTTACCATCATCAAGTCGTCAAGGTCCAGTCTAATGCGAAATTATGGGATCTCAAAGTTTGGAACCCAAGAATCTGTTAAAAGTGGCCGTTTTCAGCTGTGACCCCATTTCGATCCATATCTATGGCCCAATTGGTTGCCAAGATGCTTGGGTGGCACTTGGTCACAGCCTGGTGCATGCTGTAGCCGCGTTGCCGGCGGGCAGTTTGCGATGTTATATCGCCTGCATCCAGTTGGATTTTTGAATCGTACCTTCCCAGAATCCAATGATTTATCATCAATTCTGCGTGAAAATCATCATGTTTAAAGTAAAACCTATTTTGAGACCCAAATGGACGACCAAAACGACCATCATGCTGCTCTTTCACAGTGGAATTTACCTGTTACAACGCCGGAAACAGTCATGTCTAGTCTGGCTAAGGCTTTTGTTTACACGCTTCGTTGCCTCTGATCTTTTTTTTCACTCTTTTCACTCTTTTCACTCTTGCAGTCAAGCTACATGGGCCCAGGGGAGATCCGGCCCTTGGGAAAGCCATTCCTTACAGAGCTCACACATCAAAGTCATCACAATGAAAGCCGCAGCAAGAAGCAAGTTGGAACAATCCGATTCGACATTCTGAAATTCAGGGTCTGATTGGAAGACTACTTTCCAGCCAATGTACATGCCAAAGTGTAATGGATCATAATCATCCCCAATATTAAGCTGGTACACGAGCCGCACATCAGCCAACCAAGGGTAGTGCATCTAAGCATCAAGTCTGGAGCATTGGTGACCACCTTGAGTCAAGGAGGCAGAATTCAGAATGCACCCGAAGCTGCGTACAGACAAGGATACTTGAGCCGACCTTTTCAAAAAGTCATAGGAAATCCTTCCAAAAGATTTAACATGATTTACCCTCTGGTAAACTAACATAGCTATTGAACATGTCCATTTATAGTGACATTTCCCATGAAAAATTGTGATTTTCCATAGTTTTTTGTATGTTTACCAGAGGGTAACCCTTATAGTCCTTGGGGCTCAAAAAATGAACGGAACCAATAGATCCAAGGAACTGGGATCGATAAAAAACTCCAACTTATCCAAGCCACATCTCTTGGGCAAGTGCCCATGGTTGCAGCACGTGGTTCTCCATATTTGAAGGGCTGGGAGTCAGGTGTAACCTGCCAGATCATCCAAATGTGGTTGCCTGACCTGATGGTGAAATGGGACCCGATTTTACGATGCGGTCGGAATGATGAGGGTGGAAGGACATCAGCCAACTGCTTTCTGCTCCCGACTGATACATTTCATACACATTTTTTTGAAGTGCATACTATCAATAGCGTCCACCCCATCCAACTGCCCTCATGACAATGGAAACTTACCACATAACCAGCAACGACCAACAAAATGTTGCGCGTAGACAAAACCATCAAAGGAAAAGTTTGGGTTCAGAGCTGAAGCTTGAGAAGGATCCATTCAATCTCCAAGCTTGCAAATTGTATGAACTATGAACCCAAACTTTTTTGGGGGGGAAGCATTGCGTCCTTCCCTACTCGCGAAACCCATCATGCGCCTGAGTCAAGTCGTTGGATGCGTCAGGATACTTTGCTTTCCCTGGCTGGTCGCTGTATCATGGCGATTGAAATTGATGTACTAAATGTACCTGCAAAATCGATTACTGTAACTACTTGAGCATTAAGCATTAAGCCATCCATTTCAAATTTTGTGGCTTTGATGATTTTGAACTATCCCCAACTACAAATTCCAAGTGTTGGGACTTACCCTCACGCCTAATGGAGGCCGCTCAGAGCCAGCAAAGCTGGTGACAGGCATCGAGCGGATGCGCTTCGGGTTGTAGACATGACCCGGCGAATCACGGCCCAGCAGATTGGTGTCCTCACCCGTGCGGGGTTCAGCACGGAAGAACGGTGGACCGTTTTCAGGGAGTATTTTGAGCCCCAAAGGATCAAAATACAAAGTGTGACATGTCTTGTGGCGAACTGGATAGATAAATTAAATTCCATTGTCAATGAAGCGAAACCAGAACGCCCATGGCAGTCTGGACATGTGGGCTGTCCAAAAATGGGGAAGGCTTGCAAACCCATCAATTCCATAAATCATATGGTGGATTTATACTCCACATATAGAGGATACCAGGATGTGCACACTACATTGCCAGTGACGCCTGCCACATGATGCTCACAGGGCGTGCAGCACCCGGCCCGTGCCCAAGCTCACCCCCGGAGCGGGCTGTTTGAACAGCTGAAACATTGCTGCGGCACTTGAAAACTCGACTTTGTGCTGTGCCGACCCGGGTGGTATGTGCGTGTGTGTGCATTGTTGTGGTGCCAAAACCAGGCAGCAGAATCTACAAAGCACAAGAAGTGCAAATCAATGCCAATAAATTCCGTGCCAAAATCGGCCGGTTCTGTTCTTTCGCTCAGGAAGGTCCTAAAGGTTCGGATCCAGGGAATCCAGGCGCATCAAAATGTGCCTACCATAATTGGGTGGTTACGTGCTTGACCCACACCATCTTGATGGTTGCTTGGCTTGTTGAACCTGCAGCCCCACAAGAATATCCATCTTCATTCCATGATGGATCAAAGCACCAGGGTGAATCACATCCTTTTTTTGGGCATCGGCAACACCTATCACAAGCCGCGAAAGCGGCGCACCAGGCGAGCCCCAGAGGTGTTTTGCCTGGCACAATCCGCAGTTTGGCTCTGAAATTTACGGGGGAATGGATTCTCTCGCCTTGGAAACTAACTTGGTATGGGGTCAAAATTAGTGCCTACCTGAGATTCGGTGGTGCCTAGTCAGCCATCAAAATTCTTGTGAGACCCATGTCCATCAAGCCAAATCTCACCGTGCCTCTGCTAGATGCCTTGCAGCCACTGGGGGCAAGAGCAAGAATGCCTTGCGGCGATCACAGAGCACAACCAAGTCAAACCAATTTAGGGCCCATGCATGGTCAGTCAAAGTCAGAAAAATTACTGTGATTGTTGCTTGCGGATCTGCTCTGCCGTTGAATCTGAAGCTTGGCTGGAAGCTGATCATTCCCATCATGTCGACCCAGAATTGGGCATTTACATTTATGGCATTTATTGCATTTATGGCATTTATGGCATTAAATATCTAAGAAAAAGCACCAGGTCACCTCTCCAGGGGGCCTCCAAATTATGCGGATGGCGAAGGTGGCCAGCCTTTCAACACGCATCTGATCAGCGATCACCTCTGTCGAACTCTGCTATGTTTCTTCACTTCACGACCCAGCCCCTGCAAAACTGCAAGGCCATTTCAGCAACAGGCAAATGTGAGGATTTCAATCATCCAAGTTGTTTCAGTGCCAAAAAAACGAGCTGGAAAAGCATAGACAAAACTGCCCCACATTTCTCAAACAGAATTGCAAGTCTGGCAGTGCTCAAGATTTGGTACCCCAACAATCAACCCCCACTAGCCTGTGATGGAAATTTGCCTGCAAGCAGATGACAAGTTATATAACTGAGCAGCACCAACTGAAGTCCCGCATCAGTACTGAAGATTGGACAAGATTGCATCCACACAAAATCAACCCAACTCATGACATGGCTCGAATCTGCTCAGCTATCCCAAAATATCCCCAAAAAGCATCAACAAATGATTACAAGACACGTTAAAACTTAGGTTAAACCTCTAACAACCCAGGTTATTTCTGGATCTTGGCCCCTCACCTCCCAGCTGCGCCAATGCAGCAGTGGCATCCATGAGTCCCATGAGCTGATGCCTACCGCCTGGAAGAGGAAATCTACAGCGAAATGATATGAGAAACGATATGAAGCGATCCTATTTGTCAAATGGTTGTTTCAGTCACTTTCTTCAATTTTCTTCACATCAAAGTTATAAGCTTTGGAAACATTGTTGTTGCTTTCTACTACTCAAAAAAGGGCGGTTTCGGTGAAAAGGATGAACCACCCAAGTCTGAGATGGCAAGTGACTATCAAATAAAACCAGAATCGTGGTAAATACATGTGACAATCCTCAATGAGAATACAGAACGGAAAGTCGTAGATAGGTGGCATGACCCTGTTGTCTATGCTATCTTAACATTCCCCCAGGGGGAAAAAAATATACTTAGATATAGAAATACTGTAGATATAGATTATATATAGATTGTGGATCATAGATTATGGATTATGGATTGTAGATATTGATATAGATATGGAAAGAAGAAGTCTTGCCTCAAGAATGCCGCTGTGAGTCATCCTGCCTCCTTGCCAGGCACATACGCAACTCTCCAGTTTCCCCAACCTGACAACGCAGGCAGCACATGATTTTATCCCTCCAAGCAGCCCAGCGCATGGGTAGTTTCTTCCAAAAATGTAGTATACCCCCAAAAAATTGACTTTGGTTCATGGGAAAAAATGATGATGGTGAGAATTGCGGGGTGACCCTATTTTCAAACAAAACAATATATCAGAACATTGGGTGAAATTCGTCCTCTGTGATGGATTCGACCAGTTTCACCTGTCACCTGTCGCCTGAAAGTGTTGATTCAAGAAATGGCTTCTGGAAATAGATGGATGATGGCCAATGATGGCAATTGTCCCTTAACATCCCTTAACCCAGCATTTTTTACACTGAGCTGGCAACTGCATAGTGGCTTCCACTCGCAGTCGTCTCCTGACCGACCCTGCCACATCGGCCAAGGTGTGGTTAAAGGCCTGACACCCCGCGGAATCATCGGAACCCCTGCAGCGAACATTGTAACAGACCAGTGGACTTCCAAGACCAGTGGCAGTCGGTGATTTCCAAACCCTAAATGCATTGACAAATTGTGTCTACAATCGTTTTTTGGCCATGTATCCTTTGAGATTCTTTAGATTCTTTGGGAGCCAGAGAGTCTGGCTAAGTATCGATTGAAGCCTGTTTAATGCAAAGTAATCTTTCCCCAGCGATATAAAGATTATAGAGGGCACCCTGCACTGCACAAAAACCGTCTGTCGCCTTCACCATGGCACCCCGCAGCGCCCAACACAGCAGTGACGCAGATGCCACATGCGCTGCATGGAAGACCGCCATACTCGCCATGAGATCAGGACCCTGGCACAAGATGTTGGGCAACAGCAACGTGTTGGGTCGTGGAACGACGTGCCCCTTCATGCGGTCCAAATCGTGGCCCTTCCGAAATGGATCCAGCACTTGGTTGAGCTGTTGCAGCTTTTATCCAGGGATACCAACTACCCCAACCTGCATCTGCTGAAGGATCTCCAAACAGCGTCGCCACTGCCCAGCTGTGCCCAAGACGTGCAGTGCGGTGGCAAAGGTCGTGGCATCCGCAGAGGCCATGGTCTCCTGGCCGTATGCTATAATTATATACCTTTTCCATGGTATTTGATGGGAACATGTCAAGCATTGTTCCATGTTTCCACTGCGGAGGCTAGTAGCACAGAACATTGGTAGCAGAGACATTGGACCTGCACTGAAAATGAAACATCCAAAGTATGCACTGAGGAGAAATCCGAAATGGGAGATCCACCGATTTTTGCAGCTGTGCCAGAAAACAGAACTCCACCAGTCCACCAGGTCCATCTTCCCTTTGTAAACTTTACACCTTTTCTTTGTCTCCTCCAAGATCAGCAAACAAAGACTCCAAGACTTCGTGACCGCCATCAAAGAATTGAAGCTGATGCGATCCTACATTGCTGTCGACCGCTGTGGATTGCTGCCCGTAGGGGTTGTGAATGACTGCTGTGAATTCACAACTGAGTGACTACAACATGTTGT
>Ga0126342_10023222_pt1 | contig 10170 bp, 7 predicted proteins | sample Cyp1metagenome_FD_92528 | JGI IMG/M metagenome (GOLD analysis project Ga0126342, IMG submission 92528) | Coral microbial communities from Lord Howe Island, Old Settlement Bay, Australia - Cyphastrea 1 metagenome | ecosystem: Host-associated > Invertebrates > Cnidaria > Coral ... | reverse complement strand
GGTTGCTTTTTCCTCTTGCTGCTGCTATGAATTTTGGCTACCTTTTCCTCCTGCTGCTGCAGAGGCTTTTGCTGCTGCTGCTGGTCCCCGACCCGTTGTTGTATTTCTTGTTGTCTACAACCTTTCTCCCCTGACGCGCTCCCCCTTGCGGTCGGCCAGGGTCGGCGGATTTTTTTTATTTTTATTTTATTCGTTGGGGCCGTAAATATCTTGCGGCAGCGGGATATGTATTTGAAACATCTAAAAAAAAAATTTAATCGGTTTGTAATTTAATAAATTTATATAATGAATTTTATTTTTAGTAGGGGAATGATGGACTATGTTTGATCTTAGTAGTAGGATCTGGTTTAAGTTCAACAATAAAGGAGTCAATGTAATAAACAACATTTTAGTTTGTAAGTGAGTCGCAGATCGTTGGCATGGCCCGCTATGAGCAGGCTATAGAGGTTTATTATGGTCAGATTTTATCTAGATATTTCTTGGAGTACGACATAATTGTGGGACCGTACTTAATGAAGCTACTACAATTATGGAATATTAACGTACCTAAATTTAGGTATAGGAATGTGCGTCCTTCCGCCTAGATCCCATAGCATCGTTGGCATGGCAAGGGAAACAATTGCCATATTCCCTGTTAAAAAAAACAAATAAAATACATCTATTGAAATATTACATTTATATATACGTATGCGGATATACTTGGTCAGAAATATCTTATCGAATTAGCAATATGGAATATATTTGATGTAAAAAAATATTTTATTAAATTTGATAGGAGCAGTTGGATAACTAGAAGTAAGAAAGGAAAGCCGTTTAAAAAACGATATGTCGGTTATGGTTTTAGTCGATAACTATCGACGAGAAACTTGAAACATACTAAAATGACGTCCAAACCGCAAAATTCATATTAAATTTGCGCGGTTATCACAATCTAAATATTTATCGCGACTATTCCGTCATTGGTTTTATTTTATTGTATTTAATATTAATTTTAGTTATAAAAATTATTTTACAGAACTTCCATTATTCAAAAGGTATTACATAGGTTAATTTATTTCTTATTTAATTTATACCTTTACAAAACTCAATTCCTAATAAATAAATTTTAAAAAAAATATAATTTTATCTAATGTGATATTTATAATAACACCGACAAAATAATATAAAAAACAATATTAATTATAATTACTAAATTTATATATTTTAACCTAATAATTTACTTAAATAAAACAAAATAATTAGCTTTGCCGTTTACCAGCCTCTTTATATTATCCTAGTAAAATTTTGTAAAATATATCCGTCAGAGTAAAGTAAATCCAAATAACCAAAAATTTCGATTTTTTATCGATGTTCAAATATCTAAAGTAATTCGCAATACCAAAGGCAAGCACACGCTTTCCAGGTATAGTTTTTTCCTTTTAATAGTTTTCGGATAAAATTAAATATATTATGTTATTTTAGGGTCATCCTATTGTTTTTTTCCAACACAACTATATATAGCCCTAATATTTTTTTAGGCAATACACAATAATCTCATTATATGTTTAATTCGCTAGAATTTAAATAATTATTTATGCGGTATGACTTAACCACGGTCCCGAAATAGAATAACGCACAACTTCGTATGTAATTAGAAATAAATTTTGTTTAAATTAATTTTTTCCCCACCTGCCAGGTGAAAGTTGTTAGATTTTATGTCAGTTACCTCGTCCTCCTCCTCGTCCTCCTTTTCCTCCTCCTTGTCCTCCTGCCTCGTCCTCCTCTCCTCCTCTTCCTCTCGTTGTCCTCCTCGTCCTCCTGCTCAACTGCGACCCGCGATCCACAGTGTTCGCTGTCGGACCTCAACCACGAGCATCCACGCCCAGTGTTCCCTGCCGAACCTCAACCACGACCATCCACGCCCAGTGTTCCCTACCGAACCTCAACCACGACCATCCACGCCCAGTATTCCCTACCGGACCTCAACCACGACCATATACACCCAGTGTTCCCTGCCGGACCTCAACCACGACCATCCGCGCCCAGTATTCCCTGCCGAACCTCAACCGCGAGTATCCATGCCAAGTGTTCCCTACCGGACCTCATGTAGGAATGTCAGATAGACTGCCAGATAAAATGCCAAATAGAATGCCAGAAAAAATACCAGAAAGAATGCCAGATAAAATACCAAATAAAATATCAAATAGGATGCCAGATAGAATACCAAATAAAATGCCAAAAAGAATACCAGAAAGAATGCCAAATAAACCGCCAAATAAAATGTCGAATAAAATGTCAGATATAATACCAGATAAAATGCCAACATATATACCAGAATGTATATGAGATAGAATACCAAAATATATGTCAAATATAATGCCAGAATATATGTCAGACAGAATGCCAGAATATATGTCAGATATAATACCAGATAGAATGCCAACATATATACCAGAATATATGTCAGATATAATGCCAAAATATATGTCAGATATAATGCCAAAATATATGTCAGATAAAATGTCAGAATATATGTCAGAATAAATAACAGGTAGAATGCCAGAATATATGTCAAATAAAATGTCAGAAAATATGTCAGATAGAATGACAAATAAAATGTCAGGATATATGCCAGATAGAATGCCAGAATATATGTCAGATAGGATGTCAGAATATACTAAATATATGTCCAAATATACGTCCTGACATGTCATGGTAGGGATCACACGAAGTAGAGTAATTGTTATTCCACGCCCGTCACCAACTAATCCCCATTTACTACCTAATTCTTTTCCTATATTTTTCCGTAATGTATCGTGGGGTTTAGGTGTGTGCTCTGTTTTTATTAGGTCCGTTTTGCCGCGTAGGTTGGTTTTAGCAATCCGTTCGTTCCCCTCCTCCCCCTACGCCGTTCTGGCCTTCTGTTCGTCGTCTGTATCCGCTTTTTCCTTCCTCTTGCCTTTCAGGGTTGACCCGGCTCCGGCCGGGTATGTATATGAGTATAAGATTTCAATAGATAATTTTTTTTTTTTTTCCTTTTATAAAAGTAGGGGACATGGCAGTTATTTCCCTAGCCATGCCAACGAAGCTATGGAATCTAGCCGGAAGGGAATATAAACGCACATTCCTGTACCTGAATTTATTTTCGTATGGCAAGCGGCCAAGACCAGAACTGTAAAATTCATATCAAATTTGTACGATTATTACAATCTGAATGTTTACTTCGACTATTCCGTTGTTAGTTTAATTTTATTCTATTTAATGTCGATTCTGGTCACGAAGGTTATTTTCGAAAATTTCCATTATTCGAAGGGTATTACGTAGGTTAATTTGTTTTTTATCTAATTTGCACGTTTACAGGACTCAGTTCCTAATAGATGGATCTCTTAAAAAATCCAATTTTGTCTAATGTGATATTTATGGTAATTCCGACAAGGTGCCATAGAGTCATTGGAGGTAACCTCGATTAAGGTAACTAACGACAATTTAACTACTGAATTTACAGATTTTAACCTAATAATTCATCTAAGTAAAACGAAACAATTGGCCTTGCCGTTTACCAGCCTCTTTGCGTTGTCCCGTTAATCCTGCGGTCCCTAGTGAAACCTTGTGAAATGTATCTCTGCCAGAGTGAAGCAGATCCGAACAACCAAAAACCTCGATTTTTTAATCGATGCTCAAACATTTCAAGCAATTCGCAACAGCAAAGGCAGGCACACGCTTTCCAGGTGTGGTCTTTTCCTTTTGATGGTTTTCGGGTGAGGTTAAACATATTATGCACCTAATTCGCTGGCAAAAACGGGGGATTATACGAGTATGGGCGAACGTCTGCTTAATAATTAGATTTTTAATCTATATTATTTATAAATAATATATATATATAATATTATAAACATATTATATTATCTATCATTAAATATTATTAACATAATTATTTTTTACAAATTAATTCAATTACAAACTTAATAAATATTAATTATCGGTGTGGGGGGGAGGATTATAAACCCCCCAGGGGGAAGGGAATAGTCAAATAAAATGTACTCTCTCAAATAATCAAACAACAACCTCCCCTAGTCCCGTAGGAATTACCTTTCGTAATTTCTTGATATCTAATATTCTTCTCTATTTTGTGTGTGAGTCAAGCTATAACCATCGGCACTTCAGAGTTAAAGACAGGTGTGCACTTACAAAGTGTCAGAAAAATACCCGACAAAGACAACTGGTTCATCTAGAAAGAATGCCATGTGTATCATGAAATTCCCAGCGGCACACCGTTTGTGGCACAAGAAGATAACCGCGGCACAAGTTACCACCCTGACCCTATCTGATATAATGCAATATCATGTCATATTTTGATATACAGTAGTACAACATAACAATATAGTATAATATACTATGACTATGATGTAAGAATTTCATAATCATCATACATATATAATAAAACAATAGAATGTAATGTATAGTATAACAAACAAAATGTCTATGTATTCCTGCTTATCAAATCGGAATGAATTAAGTTTCAAAGCCAAATTAACATCAGTCTTGCATGTTTCCAAAAGGAAAGCAATCCTGAGGAAAGTCGATCCTTTGGCCTAATACCAAGCTCTACGGAAGTGGAGGTCTTCGACCAAAAACAAATTCCATGGTGAAATGGAAAATCTGCGAAGTGACCCAGAGAACTGCAGCACCGACAAGAACAGCAACGAAGGCTCAAATATGTGTGCAATTACCAACATCATCCAAAAGTGATTGTTGAGAAACCTTGTCATCATCCTGATGAAGCTGGAAACACGACTCATTAGCGGCTTCAAATCATGAAGCGCTACGTGATCAGAAAATCAAGAAGTGCTGCTTCCTCTGCATTGCACAGTATTACGATGAGGTCTTGAACCGGACTTGCAACACTCAACACTCTCTTAGCGCAAGGCCGTGGCTCAAGAGCGCACAGCTGAAGTTGGCGAACGTTATAAAAGACACTAAAACCCAGTTACTAACATTCAGATGTGTACAGCTTTGTCAAAGAAATGCCATGCTTTTCCGGCTACTTTGAGCCACACCCAAGCCACGTCACCAGCATTTATGGCATGAGTTCTGACAGAATTCACCACCAGGGTCACAGGGGCTCCGGGCCACCATAAAGCTCAGGAGGTCGTCCCTTAGGAACAGTATGGAACAGTGATATCTGGGAGTCTCAACACTAAGCTGTTGCATCCAAAGCCTTACAAGCGGAAGGCATATTTGTTTGATGAATGTACAGCTAGAGCGAGAACAAAAGCCTGTTGTGGTTGAATTTCAACCACTCCGATTCACATTCCTCATGCAGATACAAATGATACAGAAGAACGATTGCATGCTCGCAGAAAAAGGCCAGATCTTCAGTCCAAATCAGAAACAAGTCTCCGTTCTGATATGTTCGTGCTTTTCAGCTTGTCACAATCTGCACTGGATCAGTTTCATGAAAAGCCTGGCCGAATCTTCAAAACATTTTGAAACTATAGTTTGTTCCCCAATCCTTCAATATCTGAATCATAGCGTGTTTAGTTTTGTGCAATATCAACAAATATTCAACAAATGCTGACGCCATGATGCACCATGACAGTGTATCCCTGAGTGGTGTACGGTGACACCAGGGTCAACGGGATCCTCAGCTCGATCTGCTATGGCTGGAGCCATGCAGCACCCGAAGAGTCCACCAGCACGCCTGGTGACTTCAGTTCATCTTCAAAACGCCGTTCCATGTTGCTTACCCCCCTGTGAAAATCCGTGAAAAGAACAGGACTTGATACTGGTAATTCCATCAAGTCACATCATACAATCGAATACATACGCTAAAAACCACAGTCATCTTAAATTCTCTGAAATTCACCGTCTAATCATTCTATCTGGTTCGCTCCAAACTCCAGGGCGTTCCAACAAGGTGGAACAAGCACCGAATTTCAGCACAGCGTTTCCCCCCACTGTCCTTGACTTATTCACCTCTGCGCGGAGGTGCTCCAACTGGCGCAACAAAAGCTTGATATAACTGGCCCGCAATTTTCCAACGGAGGTGCTCCAACTTTTCTTGGTTTAAGTGAAAAGATGGGAAAAATGTGAACCAGTGAATGTTCAAAAGTTGAAAGTCATTGCACAAATCATTGCAAATGACATGCAAATGAGATGTGTTTTCAAGGACAATAGCAAAACAGGGCGCGACAGGACACAAGATATCATGAGATGAACACGTCAAATAGTTGAACAGGCCTTTTGTATACATACAGTATGAGGCTTGACAGAATCTCTGCAGCTACAGTCAACACTGTGCATTTCCTGTAAGATCCTGTAAGTCTTTGTTCAAGAACCTGGATCACAGGACACAAGCAAGCGCAGCCTTCATCGTTAATTCGCAATCTGAATGAACATCGACTGAAATTTGATGAAATTTGCGAGGAGTTGCAAGTTGCAAGACCATTCTACCAAGCGCACCATGTTGACATGTCAATTTTCCCGCCATTCCGAGGATTCCAACATGGGAATCGGCTCCTCTTGCTGCTGATCATTGAAATAGTCCTGCATCTGGAGCAGTTGCCTCAGTGGTTTCTGCTACAAGATGATCTAAGATACGGAACACCAGGATTTTATGGGTCCTTCATGTTGGAAGTTGCAACCAGAGGGCCATTGCTTATATATCTTATATGTATATATATATATATGATCTTATAACTGATACCATTCAGATTTCAATTGAGGCCATCCAAGAGTATCTGTGCATGTCGGTGCATGACGTTTGATCTGAAATGATCTCGATTCATTGCAGGTTCGAAGGGAAGCCACCAAGACATATATTCAACACACACCACATCTCAACACAATTTGACATCAAACCAATCAAATTTTCTTCTCAGCTCCCAGCGCTCTCTCATCCTGAGAAAGGACATGTGCAAAGTCACTCGGCGGATAGTCAATGCACTTGCGTTTCTTGCGTTTCTTGCATTTTCGTGCCTCCAGCTCTCTTTTGGTTTTCTGGAGCTCTCTTTTCTCCATCTGCCACAGAATCGGACACTGTACAATCTATAATATTTGAGCATTAGATGGCATTACTTTCTATAATTATACAATTATAAACTATTACACATCCATTTGAAAAGAAATATAGAATGAGACGTTGCACCGCTCTTCTCGAAGAAATTTCAGTGACCTTTTGCTGCTATTCTGTTATTCGTCATGGGAAGCATGTACCAGGAAGCACCCATGCAGTCATCTAGCCCAACGGCTCACTTAATACTCCGTCCCTTCCTTGTGTTTCAGCCTTTATGGAAACTTACATCAGTCCATGCCACAGCATGCCGCAGCATGCTGCATCTTTAGTGTGTCAAAATGATTTGGTGCTCCCTTTCCGTCTGCTTTACACGCAAAACATGACCTTATACATCTGATGCTCTTTCCTGGGCCAACCTTAGAACCGTGGCATATACATAAATATGATTAAATGTGTGTATAGCTGACCCAAGTCTGAGAATATTACAAGAAAAGGAACACATTGGTAGGAACGATGATAATGGATAGCAACAACATTTTCGATAGTACGTGAAGCACCTTTTTTTTCCAAATAATGTTCTCACTTGGTCGCGCCACGGCAGAGTGCCTACTGAGATCCTGCAGTGAGGATCTTTTCAGTTCACTCGACAAACCAAAATTGCCTGGAGCCTTTTTTTTCATCAGATCATTTTCTTTCCCTCTTATTCTTTCTTGTTGGATCGTTGGCTCGGAATAAGAGCGTGGATTGGCTGCTGCTCGATCTCGCACAAGAGATCCAGTCCAGGATTGCCTGCAACCGTTCGATCGCGTATAAATCCTTGTTTTTTAAATCATGAAGGTGCACATTGCCATGTTGTGTCCGCAATTGCTGATGAAGCCTTTGTTCTACCAAACCTGCTTTCCTTGTGCTCTGATAGAGATGGATAGCTTCGACGTTTTCCATTTCCAGTGGGGCATAGCTGCTCTTATATCTTCTTAATCTGCTTTGAGCCCTGAAAATTGCAGGGTAATAACTAGACCCTACCTTTAACACTGTATCTGTCCTGGATTTGAGACGCACGACGTGAATAACACTGTTTCGGCAGTAATAAGTCCTTCCAACTTAGATTCGGACCCTCCTCCTGTAGTAAGAAATCCAGCAGATTCAGATTTAGGTCTCACCAGTCTTACTCCTGTAGTAAGGAAGGTCCTACAGATTTAGGTGCAAGTCAGACTACTGCAGCAAGAAGTCCAGCAGATTTCGATGCAAGTCTTACTACTCCAGTAAGAACTCCTGCGGATGCAGATGCAAGTCTTGCTACTGCAGTAAGAACTCCTGCGGATGCAGATACAAGTCTTGCTACTGCTGTAAAACTCCTGCGGATGCGGATCTAGATGCAAGTCTTACTAACGCATCGGAAGCTCCTATTGAAAGAAGAGAAAGAACTCCTGCAGAGTTATATAAAAGTTCTATTGCTGCAACAAAAGATCGACAATCTGCAGGTGGCCGTACATTCGCTGAAATCTTGTAAAAAAATAGCTCGCGCTCGCAAAGGCGACCCTCCGAAGATGATATCCAGAATTTGTCAGATACTGTCATACTGTATCAGCGAAAGGCAAAACCATCGAAGTTCCAGATGGACTGCAGGATGTGCCGCCAGTTTTTATACCTCCATCATCACTATCGGATGGTGAATACTTCGAGCTGCTTGAGAAACAAAAGTTTTGTCTCTCAAGCAGCTCGAAGTATTCACCAGTTAAAAGGCAGAACATGATGTTCAAGGTGTGTTGCTATTGACGCATGATGACAGTTTGGAATTTGCACCTGACACTGTCCGATACCAATCAGGTCGGAACTTTGAAGAGACAACTCTTCGAAATCACAGGCTGATGCGAGAAATATTGGATAGAGCAGGATATGCGATGTATGCGCGTGAGTGTAGAAATACGAAAGCCAAGGCCATGACAGTTGTTTTGACCACAGAACAATGAGGATGCAACAACATTCAAAACAAACTCAAAAAGGCTGTGGTCCTGGTCCTGTCCAACTCGTTGCGCGCGATCCAAGGAGTCAGAAGCAACAATTCGATCGCTGCGAGCTCTTTCTCTTCCTCTTCCTTCAATGCCATCAGGTCTTCAAATTTCCCTGCCGGATCCAGCACATCCATTTCTTCTTCTTGACAAAACCATAGCAGTCTCATACTGCCCATCTCTGAGCTTCGAAAGCCTGGAAAACGAACTGGTTCATGCCAATGATCTTCTATAGACCACGTGCCAGCCCGACGAGATCCCAAATAGACCCAGAGCCAAGCAAAATGCATCCATCGAAAGTCGTATCCACCTGCTTCTTCTGCACACTTCTGACAATTCTCGTCATTGCATTCTCGTATAGTACATGGATGTACATGGTAAGTCCAGGTCTGGCTCACCAGGACGTCGTCGATGAACAATAGCAAATAACTAGTCTAATAGAGTGAGGCCTGTGACTGGATAAGCTCGTATCCATGCCCATACACTTGACAGGACTGCTTCACTGTCTATCCTTTCATTGTCTGACCATATCGGCAAATCAGCCATGATCGACGATGGCAAATTGTGGCACCTTGCAGATGACGATAGTTAGCTCCGAAGATCGCAAGAGACAGGGAACGCATTAAAAAAAAGTGCTCGAAGGGCAACATCCACTGATAGAGCCACAGATGAATATGTATAATATCTCTCTTTGAATACGTCAAATGAATAGACAATGCAAAAACAATTACGTTTCAAATTCAATCGCCTCGATTCAGCCTCCTCCCCAGGAGGAACTAACACTTTCAAATGCTGCTTAGATCTGCGAAGCCCTCATTTTTTCAAAAACTGTATGTAACATCCAAAGGGCATACAACGGGCAAAGTGTTGCCGACAAAGTTGTCACTGTATGTCACTGTTCCATACTGTTCCTCTCTACGTCTCTCTACATCTCAATGTTTCTGCCGACTGTCACGCCGATGTCTCACTGCATCTATATATATATCACATATCTATGCTCTTCCGTCCATCTGCCCATCTATCGACCCATTTAATCTATACGCATTGTTAAACGCTTCCTTTCCCATTGCTTGCAAGACGGACGATCTTGTCCTTTTTCGAAACGGGGCAGTCCTGTCGCGGTCTCCTTCGAGCAGACAACATCAACATCAGGCAAGGCAAAAGAAT
>Ga0126342_10023221_pt1 | contig 10171 bp, 10 predicted proteins | sample Cyp1metagenome_FD_92528 | JGI IMG/M metagenome (GOLD analysis project Ga0126342, IMG submission 92528) | Coral microbial communities from Lord Howe Island, Old Settlement Bay, Australia - Cyphastrea 1 metagenome | ecosystem: Host-associated > Invertebrates > Cnidaria > Coral ... | reverse complement strand
TCCATACCTTGTATTTTGACTCGTACCCATATAGTTTTCTTGTAGGTTCCGGAAGTGACGTATGTGTCAACTCCCCCTCTCTCCCAGGGGTCGGCGGCAGGGGGCGTAGCCCCTTAATTAGATGATTAATTAGATCTGGGTAAATTATAATAATTCACTAACCTGATCATTTGGGGATGATTTCCCTTACTAACCATGATTCCAGTGAGGTCACTGTGAGGTCGTTATAATTTACCCAGATTAGATTAGATGGGATTAGATGGGATTGGACATGGCTTAGTCTTGTTTTTTCCATGGCTCCATGGCCAGATCGCTCCCATCGAATCCCCAAGGCTCCACGCCCCATCGAGGCTTCCAGTCCCCTTCGATCTGGCGTCGGGGCGGCTCGGCAGCGATGATTTACCGGGAATTTACCTGGAAGAGCAACTAAAATGATGGGTTTATGATGGGTTTATGATGGGTTTATGATGGTTGATGGGTTTAAAAAGAGGTTTCTAAACAACTTGGATAAGCCTTATAAGCCTCGAAGCGGTTGATTGGATCCAAGAATTCCGAGCCTCGTCGAAAACGAGTCGACTTCTTTTCTTCTTTTTCATGTTCCTTTCCTGCAGGTGTGGGGCGTGTCAAGGGAAGACTGTGTCCTCGGAAAAATAAAGTCAAAACATTGCGAACATGTTGAATCATGTTGAATCATGTTGATAACTGAGGATTAAAGTCTCCTCCTAACCAAAAATCTGTCATTTCGGGAGGTAGAGAGTAGTGTACAGGTAGAACTGATAGATCTCGGTAGAACAGCCCCACCGTTGCCTCCATGAACTTCTGCCACCGCGTTTTCGGCTTCTCCTTGGGGATGGGCTTCGATCGAGGCAATCGAAAGACTCCCTGGCGGAACCGCAGGCCGCAGCTATCTGCTGTAGCTGTAGCCACTGTAGCCATCCGTCTCTACCATGTGGATACTGTCAACTTGTTGCTACAAACATGCCGCTTATTTTCAATGATTTTTTTGCATCACATCATCACATCCCAATTCCATATATTCCATGTGCAGGTCCAAGGTATTAAGTCTAATTGCGTATTCACAACTTGCTCCAAATATCATAGCCCCCTGCCTCTGCAGGGAGCGAGACCAAAGTTCCTTCATCGCCCTTGTTTCGGGGCAATGCGAAGAGCTTGTTCACAAGGAGCCTTGGGAGTGGTGAGATGTGGTGACGCTCGCGCACATGCAGCTCACATACGAGTACAGTGCAACACCCCAGTTGTGAAGGCAACAGTTTTAAGGAGCAGATCCACCATGAGCAGAAAACTCTTAGGGTCTCGGAGAATGAGAAACACTAAGGCGCTAAGACGACCAAAAAGATCCAAAAGATCTGGGCGGATGCTTTTTTGGAGCAACTTAGAGTCCTGCTGAACAGAGTCTCTGGAGTAGGCCGCCAGATCAGTTCCCGCGGAACTCGGATGTAACACAGGTCACTGCAAGTCACTGCAAGTCACTGCAGGTCACTGCAGGTCTGAAATCCTTGATATCTCAGCCCCTCACACAGGAGAGATATCATACGCAGCCATGTGTTTGAGGTCATAAATCAAATTGTCTTCTCTCGATGCCTCAGTGAATGCAAACAGATACCAAAGCACAACTTTGGTCGTTGGGAAACTTGAGTACCTTCGTCCGTGGGGTGAATGTCCATGACCCATTATGAAATCTTTCGCAACACGATTTGGGCTTCAACAGCCGATGCTTCATCCGATTTCATGACTTTCATGACCCAAAACATCCGCCGCAAAAATCACCGAATGGATTCCTGCGTGCCCCACGGTCGCAGGTCGCGACACCGCAGGCTCTTTGGGACTCGTCATGACGCCAAAAGATTGTAACGGTTAAAGAATGTTAAAGAGAATAGCTTCATGTCACTTCCAGTGGAAACGCCTCAAAAATTGGACAGTCAGGTGACTAAAGGAGTCGGCATAACAAAACAAATTCAGGGCAACATGAAATGCATCTCGTAGTTTCATCTGCAAGTATATTTTCAAAGCTATTTGGATTTGAGCCCAAATCTGCAAAAGGAGAACTGAGAGGACTATTCAATCATGGATCAGAAGTCCAATCCGCTCAAACGTGTAAGCAAACAGAAGCAAACACCGTTTCGCGAGACGAAAATTGCGCCAAAGCCCAAAAGAAGGGTTCAGCACAAGCTAATAAATATGTTCACCACAGGGTGAGAACAATTGAAAGATATTGAACATTTCCCAGCCACAACGGATACACACTAAGAGATACTTTCTTGATCTTTCTTGGGTGTTGTCTGTGCCTCCAAATCATTCTGCTCCGTGGGTCCCAAAATTGCTACCAACTCTCGATCAGTTCTTTGGGGATTTGAACAAAGATGTGGTGTCTCCAGTTGCAGCTGTGTTCCACTGTCGTGAAACATACACAGCGAAGTAAGCTTGTTGGCAAACAGGCAGATTGACTTGTCTTTCAGGATTTCGATGCGAGGTTATCCAAAGTTGGAGTAAATGGCATTCATTCAGCCCCAAGGCTGTTGGTTCTCATTGTTTGTAGCTCAGCTTTGTCTCAGGGCTCACTTCGCTTCCAGGCGTGGCAAGGCGGGATGTGCCCAGGCGTTATCGCTTTTTATCATCAGCCGCCGCCTTGGCCTTTGCTTCGTTCCGCGCCTGGCCAAACCATCATGCTCCGCCATATTTTGGGGGTGATGGGTGATGCCGGTGATGCCTTTCAGCCATGCCCATATCATTGCAGTCATGTTCTTTGAAAATTGCGAGCTGGAAACCCAGTCACCATGCATGAGTTGCCAACCCACTAGTCACTAGTGGGTTGCTTTAAGACAATCTTAAGTTGGTTTCTGGTTGTACAAACCATCTAATCACTTCACTAATCACTACGCCAGGCTGACTAGTAATGATCATTATCTGATCATGATCAATCAATTTTTGAATGGTTGGAATGGTTGGAATGGTTGGAATGGTTGGAATGGTTGGAATGGTTGGATTATATTACAACTATTATAACTAACGAATATTAAGGTACCGTAAGCATCGAAGCCTCCCATTTCGTCCCCAGGACATGTCACTGCACCTTGCCAATGGCCTCCGTCATCTCGTTGGGAGCAGGGAAAATCTGGCAGTTTGAACGAGTGAAGCACATCAAATGGGCCCAACATGCCCAACACAAACAACAGAAGATCCGTTTATGACGATTATATGATATGGATCTGGAATGATCTGGATATGTGAAGTGAAGAATATCCATCTTTGAAATTTCAGGCTGGCACGCATCTCAAGGTGGAACATCATTTCTTTGTTCAACAGTTCCAGGACATGTCTATTCGGGGAGACCATAGCTGATGCATCATGGATCGGATAAGAGGCTTGCCTTGTACTCCATTTTCTCCCAAACGGTTCCATCATTCCACCTGGGCACTCCACTCCTACGTAGAAATCTCGTTCGGTTCAACATGGATGGCTTCCGCATGCCTGAGCTTCACACTTGATGCCCTTAATGCCCTCCTTCTTGTTGCTAAACCAAGTGCCCACCGCTTTCGGTCCACCTCGCTCTTTGAAAGGCAGCCGAATTTCATTCCCGTCGTACCTGGAAGGACAATCACATCAGCTTCCTTTGCTAGAAAGAGATCCCGGAACATCCCAAAACATCCCCAAGACCAGTTGGTTTCTCAAATTCGAGCATGAAGCATTGCAGGCATTGCACCACAGAAATCCACAGATCTTTCGAAGGATGTCCCTCCATCGAGCACTCGGAAAACACTTCCCACTCATCTCCACCAGGAGCATCCTGCAGCCGCTGTAGCTGATGACGATGAAATGAACGGTCACTGCGGTCACTGCGAATTCTGCGGTCACTGGCAAGATACCCTACCGTGGCAGATCGTGGCAGATCGTGGCAGGTGACGGTCCCTGCCGCGGATGGTGGCGTAACCCCCCAGCGCGTTGCTGTTTCGGAGGCAGGTCTCAGTGGTCCAAGCAGCTGAAAACATGTGGATCATGTGGCCTGAAAAGCTGCAAACTCTGGGTGGCCCTGCACCCTCTGGGGTTCCAATGATTTCGGCCTACCAGGTGAAGAAACCAAAATGAACAGTGCCATTTAGCTGAAAGAGAGGGCTGGGTGAGCCGGGTGAGCCGGGTGAGCCGGGTGAGCTGGCCAGCTGGCCTCCTTGCAATCTTTGCTAGTATCCAGAAAGGATCCATCCCACTTCTCAGTGCTGAAGACACTCTGCGCCTGACGTGGCCAAGCACATCGGTTTTCCGTCATCAAATGCCATGAAAATTGCCATCAGCTTCGGTGCCTGAGCTGGAGCTGTTCCCAAGATCCAAGAGCCAAGAGAGCCCAGTAGGAGACGACGGGACCCACCTGGAGCATCCACGGTGGTCCACGTGTTTTGGGGCTCCGAACTTCACGGGACTCACCACTGGCCACCGGCCTTCAAAAGAGCTCTTGGCACCGACCACTTTGGGTGTCAGAAAGGCCGGCCTCAATGTCACGGCGTCAAGATCAAGACAATAAGTTCACGACAAAAGGTGGCATCGTATGGCCACAATATGCCACAATACGACATTCAAATCGTTGAATCACATTTGTCACATTTGTCACATTTGTCATTTGTCATTTGTCATGTTTCTCATTCCCGCCTGTGCCTGTACAGCGCAAGGATCGCTAGACATGCTGCTATCCAAAGCCTCGCTGGCCTCCGGCGCATCTTTCCTGAGAGGTTTCACCCACGGAACCCGGGATGCCGTGGGCAGTGTCGGTGTCAGCAACGAACCAAAGATGCGGCCAAGCATCTCTCAGCTGAATCTGCGGTATTAAAATTGAGTGTAAATTGGCTGCAGCAAATCATCATCAGAACCGATCACAGTCCAACAAGTAGTCAGAATCAATATAGTCAGTAACAATCAGTAACAGTCAGTAACAATCAGTAAAAAAAACATATGCCACATATGTATATGATTGTATATGTCAATAAAACACACAATAACACACATGTCATATGTGAAAAAAAAACAACGACTTGGCCACGCATTTTTCCGTCGGGTCGTTGCTCAGATTTGCACCGGCTCTCCTCCAGGGATTCCTCTAATGGGTGGCTCGTGTAAGAGCCCATGCGCCAGGAAAAAGACCAGGTACATCAAGGCCTAACGCACGAAAAATCATGAAAAATCTCCACAGCAACTGTTTGGGGAACATAAGTAACATAAATGGGAACAAGATTCGAAAAATATACAAAGATATACAAAGATATCACGTCACCCATCAATCATCCTAGATTTCTCCATGGTGACAAGCTTCTGCATCAAAAATGAACTTTCAACATGCCTCCTAAGCTGCATGGAAACGGCCATTCTTGGTTGGTTGTTTTTTTAGCACTGGGCTATGTCCAGCTGTCTAGCTGCCTAGCTGGGTCCATCTGTTTCTGAGAGTTGCACTGCGTTGAAGATTGGACCACCCACCCAAAGAAGGAGCACGATGGCCGTAACTGCAGCCTTGGTCACGGGTGTCGGGCGTCCGACTGAGGTGGGTCCAATCCTGCAAAAAATCACCATCTGGACGTATCTGGGCTGCACCACTGGTTGAATGATTTCCACGTGTTTTCACCATCCAAAGAAACATGTTACTGTTACAACAAATGAGAACCACCAGATTTCATTTATCCCACGACAGGTGACGAGCAAGAGCCATCTCTGCATCGGTGAGAGGACCACCTGACAGGCTACGACAGGCGCAGCGGCACAGCGGCCGTATGCCGAATGCCGGCACTCTGAGGTGCCGACACCACCGATCTTTGGCGCCCAGTCAGGGTCTTCGTTCTTCTTCAAGAACAGGACCCAGGTGATCACCTCACCACTGGTTGGCTATGCAAGAACCATGACAGCAACATCAATGTCCACACAAGGTGAAGCACAATGCCACAATCTCATACAATGTCTTTGGTCTTTGCATCTGAGGAGCGAACAGTCAAAATGATACACATCAGGGCTGACGGCTGCGTAAGAATAGAAAGAACAAGCTCAACCTGTTGCAGTCGATCACCGATGCCGACACGATGCCCGACGCGATGCCGACGATGTCGAACATCTGTACACTTCACTGCTGCATCACTGCATGACCAAAAATCTCAGGCGTGGGCTACAAAAAGAATGGCATAGTTTGTCTGAAAGTTGAAGACATTTGCCTCACAAAGATTCACAAAGCACATCTCAAGGTTAGCAAATGGCATAGGTTTCAAGCCATTTGCCCGCCGGAGGATAGGCATCCAACAGAAAGGCGGGAGCACCCCTCATTGGCTGTCGGCACCTGTGAAAGCGGCTGCACACTGCGGACTTCCGAATTTGCGCTTTGATCACTTGGACACATAGACATCAAACTGGGATTCAAACATAGAAGAAGATAGAACAACATATGCACTCTGTATACCGAATGTTACCTCACATGTGATTAGGACTTCTTAGCTAAAGGCGTTGTTTCCTATGACATCTTATGACATCTTGATACTGAGGCAGGCACAGACAGTGGCCACAGGAACTCCCGCCAGGGCCTTCAGTGCGTTGCCCAACTGGTCAGTTGGGATTCGACCCGATACCCTGATTTTTCAAAGGCGCGAATCATTCAGTTGAATTCTCCACATTCAGAATTTACGGTAATAATTACATTATTATATAATAATAAATATATATATATATACAAATATATATCATTTCATCAATTTATATCATCCATATCATCCATTTGCTGAGTCTATGAATATCTTGAAACTTCTCGAAATGTAGCTTTTTTATTACCAAGAACCAGCTTGAGCCAGTTGGGCATCTAGGGCATCTAGGAGTCAGCTAGGGTTCCGACTGGGCCTTGGACAGGAAGCTGCTGGCCTGCAAGACTTGAAATGTGTTGAAGTGAGTTATAATTAGTATAGTATATAATATATGTATATATCATATTTATATCATATATATTATTATGTAAATAAATTATATATTGTAACTATAGTAACTATAAATATAACAACAAGTGAAAGTTACTTAATATGAATCGAAAGATATCGAAAGTATAATCGATGATATGCACTGCTTTCCTGGACTTCACCTGGACTTCGTTTCGGACAAATCGCACGCCTGGTCTTTGACCTTGGAGCCGTGTCTCTCCATGCCCCAAAAAAAAGTTCCACTGAGGCAACCAGGATCTGGAGAATTTAAAATTTAGGGTCCAAAGTTTCAGAAATGCTGAGAAATTCTCAAAGTATCATCCAAACAACGTTCATTTGACTCCAAACAAATTCGGACGTCACATCTCCACCTGCAAATGCTTGCAAGCAGCAGCCCCAAGCGAGGAAGGTGGTGCTGCTTCCTGTGAACCTCAGCAATCATTAATATCAATCAGTGTCAATCAATATCCACCAGTAGTCCCCCAACTCTTTCGAGACATCCGGGGTAGAAGTTCCCACTGAGGCCTGGGGCTTCCAAGGAAGCCGTTCAATACACCTTGCAGAGCACCCAGCCGGCCACCTGCAGAGATTTTCACTGGGAAAATGCACAAACTTTGCCAAATCTCAGGGAAGTCATCCATAAATGACCCAAAATGCCATCCATAAAGCTTCCCCTGCGGCGGTATGGAGCCTAGTAGCCCAGCCAGCATTGCTGCACGAAAGCCGGAGGAATCCTCCTAAGCTGGGCATTGGCAGGTTTGGCATCTCTCAAAAACCCAATATCCGTGTGACAGGTGCAAACAACTTGTGCTCATTGCCTCATTGCATGAGTTCCGGGGAACAAGTGTCCTGTGGAGTTATGAAATGCCAAAACCCAAAAATGTCAAAAATTAATCTTAGATCTTAGGAGAAGTTAATAGGAGAACATTCATGAAAAGATTAATTTTTGATATTTTTGATGATGCTTGGATGTTGATGAAATGTCAAGCACCATCTACGTGACTGTCAAGCCTGGGCTGCACCTTTTGCTCCGGCAGGGCTGGGCTCCTTCCATTTCCGACCCATGGAAGCCACATTAAGCCACATTAAGTCACAAGCTGCGTCACAAGCTTCATGGAGCTTCAGCGGATTTTGGAACATGGAAGCTCCTCATTGCCAAAGGATGTCGGCTGCCTGGCATCTTTCCAGGCCCCGAGGTACGACGGAAACCACGACTCAACGACGCTTCATGGCTTCGCTCAGCTCCCTGCGGCTGGAGATTCACCGTGTTGGTGGTCCCGTTGAAGAAGCCTCACTCAAGGGATTCTCGCTGATTCTCGCAGATTCTCGCAACATCGGCGCCAAATCTGGAGATATCTGGAGACATGATGAGACATGGCGGTTGTTCACACATGTTCACACTCTTTTTGTCCACGAGAAAGCAGAAAGCTTCCAAACCAAGTTACCTTCCAACTCGGCATCAAATTTCATGTCATCCAAGAATTCGTCTGCCATCCTGCTCAAGGTCAAATGCCCCTTGTGTCAACCAAAAATACTGCAACGACACGCAAAATCTTCAACAGGATTGACAGAATACAATGCATACGGCATACTACAGCAAAAGAACGGCCTGAATCCAGGATCAAAGGCAGCTCTGATATGATGAATTTCTCTTGAGCCACGCCGCAGTTTGGCAAAAGTCTGAGCACAACTCTTCCACATCTTTTGGCTTTTGCCATATGGATCCATATGGGATCAGCATTTGGGTTGCCATCCAGTTGCCAATTCTCCGCACCCAGTACCTTTCAGGATGGGGTGGGTCACAAATCAGCTCACATGGCCGCCCTTTTAATCTGCGGCAAACCACGTCTCAGCGTGCCCCCACGAGGGGCACGTCAAATGGACGCGGCACAGACACCGCACATGACCAACGACTGTCCTCACAGGTCCTCAACCTTCGACCCACTCTGGATATCCACTCATGTTCCAAGCAGAATCTGGCTATCGCTGAGACTGTGCCGGTGCCGTCAATCTTTTATAACATGTTGAACTTCATCTTTTTGGAAACTGACACAGAAATACATAGAATTTGATGGATTTGATGGAAATTTGTTTGACAAATTGACATAGAATTTGGTTCTGTGTGACAAAGTGCATTGACGCACCTGGACACCTCAGCTCACGGAGCTGCCTTGACATTCAGCTTGAAGTTGTATTCTTGATCGCAGCCCTGGCAATGGGCTTCACGCACTTCACACATCGCATCGCGGCGTTGTAAGTTGTAAGTTTTTGCTTCAAAAAACACTGAGAAACAGTTTTGCAACTTGGGAAACACATCGGGAAACACAGATCGAAACTTTCCCATCCCTTCCTCCCTTCCCACAATCGCCTGGTAGGAGTCGGACATCAGGTACAGGGTGTACTCGGAGCTGCCAGGCTCCTCTCCCAACTCCACCTCCAGCTTCACGTTGGCGCTGGCCTTGCTGATGGTGATACGCTTGATGGCCACCTGGGCTAGCAGCTTGATGTGACAAAAGTTGCAATGTTGAGAATACATGTAGAGTACATCCATTAGTAGAGTTAATAGAGGTTCTCTAAACTTGGACCCTTGTTTTTGCGAATCTGAGGATTGGCAAATTGGGACAGATTTCACGGCCAAAAGCTGCGGTCTGTGAATTGAGTCCCAGACCAGAGCGCTCTTGGGACCGCCAATGACCAACCACCAACTTTCCTCCTTCTCCTGCGAAATTTCACCGCAAACTTTTAGTGACATCTGGAAACAGCTTGGATTTGTTGTGGCCCATCGATTTTCAACAAATACTGTCAGAGTCGCATCGACCTGTCCCAAATTTACAAATTATTTCAGGTCTTTAGTTCGGAAACCCATCGGCAAAAAGGCACAAAACGGCACCTTGGGGTAGTACATGGCATAGACAGGTCCCACTGTGGCGCCTTCTTCCTGGCTCAAAACCCTCTGGAAATCCAAATGGAGACATGAAGCTGATCCAAAGAGTTCATAGAATTGGATATAGCCTGATATAGCTTACATAGTTCATTTCAAGGGGCTGCCATATCTATCTATCTATATATATAATATATATATATATAATATCCGCCGACCTCTGCCTAGCCTTGGCCTAGGCGGGGCGGCGCCCGGGATCACCGTAGGTGTGCGGCATGGCCCTGTGCCGGCTTTGGCCGAAGGCTCGGAACCTTTCCAAGTTCCTCTAGCAGCTTTCGAAGGC
>Ga0126342_10023220_pt1 | contig 10171 bp, 11 predicted proteins | sample Cyp1metagenome_FD_92528 | JGI IMG/M metagenome (GOLD analysis project Ga0126342, IMG submission 92528) | Coral microbial communities from Lord Howe Island, Old Settlement Bay, Australia - Cyphastrea 1 metagenome | ecosystem: Host-associated > Invertebrates > Cnidaria > Coral ... | reverse complement strand
TCAGATGAAATGATTTGATCCAAGGTGCTCCTGCCCATCGCTCTCCGTATCCATAGGCTCATCATCATCAGTCGGCCTGAAAGAAGACAGTGCAGATGTCAATCGAACATGAGGTAAAAGGCTTTTTGGTTTTTTGTTTTTTTGATTTTTTGGTTTTTTGGTTTTTTGTTTCCTATAAGTTTTATCAATTACTTTTTTAAGTATTTTTGGGTCGCATTTTTGAAGCAGTGTATGTAATAAAAACACTGTTTTTTCCAGTGCTTTTTGATGTATGAAGCAGACAATGGGGTCATGGGGGGGGTGACCATATATATATATATATATATATGATGATGAAATTAAACATAAAGGTCCCAAGACATATTTTGGTGTATATTCATGGTTTAATACCTCCAGTTTTCTTTTTGGGCCTACATGTCCCATTTTCAGACTCCCGCCACATATCATGCATTTATATGATATGTATGTATGTATGTATGTCTGTCTGTCTGTCTGTCTGTCTGTCTGTCTGTATGTCTGTATGTATGTATGTATGTATGTATGTATGTATGTCTGTGTGTGTGTATGTGTGTATGTGTGTATGTGTGTATGTGTGTATGTGTGTATGTGTGTATGTGAGTGTGTATGTGTGTATGTATGTATGTATGTATGTATGTCTGTCTGTCTGTCTGTCTGTATGTATGTATGTATGTATGTATGTACGTACGTACGTACGTATGTATGTATGTATATGTATATGTATATATATACGTGTATATATATATGTGTATATGTATATATATATATATATACGTATATATATATATATTGTAGAATAAAGAATACATATGTATTTGTATAGAACCAGTTCATACACCCCACTTAAACCTCCATCTTTGATGCTTGTTTGCCCCCCGATGACCGCTGGATTAAACCTACATCGAAATCCTTCCAAAAGTGAGCCGGAAAATTCCCATGGTCCATTCTAATAAAACATCATAGATGGGAATTTGCCATCAATTATAGAGGTTTTATATGGTTTTATATGGTGTCTAATAGTTAGAAACTCCATAAAACCATCTAAAACCTCTATAATTCCATCATATCTGGTTGGTGGTTGACCTAGCCCTCTGAAAAATGATGGACTTCGTCAGTTGGGATGATGACATTCCCAACTGAATGGAAAGTCATAAAATTCCATGGTTCCAAAGCACCAACCAGATAAGGATTCATCAGCTATACCTGACAGAATTTTCTCGCGGAAAAATGTGGGCCGCCAAATGGCACACCGGAACGAAAAATTCATCAGTTGCCTCTTGTACTGGGTGAAAAGATGGATTACCAGTCATTCATCCCATGACAGGATTCTCAGATCGATGGCCCTGGGCTGATGACCCCAATGTGGCTACATCCATATATTCCCATGTTATATAATCTCATGAAAAATCCCATGATATCCCCATGTTCTCGGCAAGTTTCAAAGAGAAAATACGAGATGGTGAACCATCAAATTTGGAAGTACCCTCAGACAAACCCAACTAACCATGATATCCCCATATTAAATATCCCCATTAAGATATGATTCATGATATTCATGATATTCCCATGTTCACGTCATGTCCCCTTTTTCAGATCCCAATAAGATCCCCATGGCACGAGTGCTTCAGCCTGCCACGGCACATGAAGAGCCGATGCAACTCATTGCGCGCGGTCACGGAGAGCCCTGCATGGTAGGCGGCAGCCTGGGACGTCAAGCTCTGGTAAGCTCTGGTGAAAACTTCATAGCTGGGGATGTATCAAAAAAACACGACAATGTCTTGAAAAATTGAGGGATGTTTCTACGATCAGCTGATTATTGTTTTATGTACGAGTACCTACATTTACACATATAATCACATATACGTCTTTTTGGGCATGTGGGCTATGGTTCACCACAATAATATGATTTAGAACGAGCTAACATTGGTTTTATGAGCTACTGTCTCGCTTGCAGTTTTGGGCTTATCAGAATACATACTTCATTGATAGACATTGATGTGGTAAACAAACTATCAGCCTCACAGCTGGTCATGTTGTATCAATTATATCACCCATTTTTGGTACAAGGCGGTGCCCCCAAGGCGTTGACCCATAATAGATCAACCATGTGTCGTTGCTTAAAACCTATCGTTTGGGGTTCCATTTCTGGCTGAAATTGGGGCTGCTTATGAGATTCCCTGGTTTTAGCGGGTCCCAACTGGTGCGCGCTGCGGATTGAATGGGGCTGCGTTCAAACATTTGAGGATTTCGGATCAACAACGAAAGACGAAAATCAGACACCACGCGTCCATGGAGAGAACTTATTGTCTGCAATTGGCAACAAATATGGCTACAAACCGCCAATGTTTTCCGCTAATGCCGCTAATGTGTTCTCAACCTTAGGACGTTCAAATGTGTGTTCAAATATTTCAACATGTCCAAAATTTAGTCCAAATCCACAAATCTATTCCTTTCCCTCCCCAAAATAAATTCATTTGATCGGCATGGTCGGTATCGCAATTTACTTAACAGGGAAAATCAGCAAATTATGTGTATGTGTATATATATATGATCATTGGATTGATGGGTTTAAGGGAAACTCTTCACCGAAATCTTACAGGAAACCATGATTTATTGGTCAGGATCGCCCGTCTTAGTTTGCTGAATATGCCCTATCATCCCCGTTCAAAAAACCCTGAACATCGGTGAATTCAATGTGAGGCCACCGTTCGATAGCATTCAGTTGGTGCACTAATCACTCCAATTTCACTATGGTTTATGGTGCGCAAATAACGAACTAGTTACTGGGGCGAATCTGTTAACCAACGTTCACATCACAACGGGGGGCCTCACATTGTAAAGCCCCCCGACATGCCCAATTTTCATGTTGGAATCCGTGGGGTCCCAGCCTTCACGCCCTTCATTTGAAACCAATTGGCGACTTCTTCACTTCGCGCCCTGGTCAGCACCTCATGGTCAGCACCAAAAGAAACCTGTGCATGTTGTACATATAGATATATGCTTGCAAACATAGGTATCGTACATGTATTTATGTATAGATGTCCATGTGTATCATATACATATACAATACATATATATATGTGTGTGTGTACTTACATATATTATACATATGCATAATTAAATAAATTGGTTATGATGGGTGCCTGTTGACAGATTCATATACATATGTACACAGCGAATCTCGCGATCGATACTACTGGAAATGGAATTTGCCAATACTTTCCATGAATTTTCCTGCGTTGTTACATATTCACCCACTCGACGTGAGAGATGATGGAACAAAAAACAGCTACAGTATGTCCAGCGAACTTGTATGCCTCCGAACCCGCCTGTTTCCCTGTTTAAACAAAGCAATGCAATGATTGTTAGTGGAAAATCTGTACGCCATTACTGGGTTTTCTTTCTTTTTACAAATGTGTTGGGTCCCTTAAGGTTTCTCCCAACTTCAGATATCTTAACACAGCCGCAAAAACATGCTGGGTGATGATTGAATAAATCAACAAACTCTGATATATCATATCTATAATTAATGTGGGTTAAACAATGCCATAAACCACCCATTTGGGAATGGTTTATACCATCTATTTATGGTGATTTGGGGGATAGTCTATTATGGTTTTACCCACGTAGTATATATATCTATATCTAAATATATTTGACGCATTCAAATAACCAAACAACAGTCCTACAATAACCTCAACATCAAACAATATAGGTGGGATGTGTTTTTACTAGATTTGCCAAATGATATATCCATATATGTATATTTATAGTGTATGTTATGATTATATATCTATATATGTAATCATCCTGGAGTAGATCGAGTGTGGCAATGTCAAAGAATCCCCACAAAGATGCGAAGCTCTGAATGAAAAAAAACATATTTTACTTCCGGATGATTGTATATCATATATCTCAATAACCAACTAACCTGGATTTTGACCAACATATGTATACATACATATATATATATACATATACATACCCTCTGGTAAACTAACATAGCTATGGAAAATCACCATTTTTAATGGGAAAATCCACTATTAATGGCCATTTCCCATGGCTATGTTAAATAGCCAGAGGGTACATATACCAATCCGGATCCCCATCCCCATGCCGCCAGGTGGCATAAACGATCGTCGAGGACATGGCGTTCACCGAGGTATTATCCACAGTCCGATCGCTGATCGCCTGGTTCAAGTGGAAGATCTCGGCGAAGTCCTGCCAGTGATGGCATTTGTGAAAAAACACCAGTTTTTTTTTGAAGAAAAATAGAAACAGTGAGATGTTTTTGGTGATTTAAGCATGAACAATTAGTAAAGAGGCTGATTTAATCGATTAAGCATGAAAAAACGCAAAAACTATGAGTTTACCAGCCAAAATTATGATTTATGCCACAAATAATATATGTGCTGCTTCAAAAATGCTGACCTAACCATCAAACATCAGACTTAGCAACCGGAATATCATGCTTTTTTAAGGCTATAAAGTTGGTATATGGACGGGTTTGCCAACTTGAGTGGGGATGATAATTGGTGGGGATCAGGGATAACCATAGATAACCTATATATATATTCAAACAAACCCACTTTTTTTTGGTTATACATCCCTAAAAAGTGAAAAAGTCCACCGAAATTTCCCTTGAAATTGTGGAAATTGTTTATGGGAATCTCTAAAACGAGACTGATTCCAATCTTATCAAACTTATTGTAACAGTTATTTTGATTAGTCATTGATATCATTCCACAATAATCAAAATAACTATGACAATAAGTTTGATAAGTTATCTCACCATTCGATGACGAACTGTCCGGATCATTGCATTTCGTGTAGGGCCCCGCCGAATCCCCTGCAACATGTATGTAATGTAATTCGAATGTAATGCAAATGTTAATGCAAATGTAAATGCAAATGTACATGTACATGCAAATGTAAATGCACATGTAAATGTACGTGTAAGTCTAAATGCAAATGGAAATGTAAATGCAAATGTACATGTAAATGCAAATGCAAATGTGAATGCAAAAGTAAATGTAATGTATATAATGCATGCACGCATGTCTATATACTTCATCATGTGTATAATGTCTACACGTATATATGATATGTGTGTGTACCATGTATATATATGTATATAGTATATATATATATATGTAATAAGAATCATATCACTATGAGGTTGTCCTCCTCCAACGTGCTGCGTGGGCGTACCACAAACTTCAAGTTGGGTCGATTGATCGAACCCTGCACCTCGGCTTTTCAACGGGCAAGGCCGGTCCTGCGGTGATTCCTTCGTAGAAGACGCACTAGCTATCTAAGGGCCTAGGGTTCATAGGAGTTTCATGGGGTGTCAAAGGGGGTTAAGGGATGTTAAGGGGGGGTATATTAGCTAATTATAGCTAGCCGTAATTTTCATGGATTTGGGGTGAATGGGATTCAGTACAGGGGTTTTATGTGGTTCACAGGGGGTTAATGAGTTTTCATTGGGGGCAGATAGGATTTGATAGGGTCTATATTAGGACCTACTGGGTGTATTTCATCAACCCAACAATCAAGAGAACTTTTCTTATTTCTGGGTCCCATGCGAAGTTAAATGATAGGAATCTAGCCACTAAGATGGGAATTCAATGGGATTCAATGGGGATTGACTTCAAAGAAATGCAACATCTTGAAATACATCACTGGTTGGTGGTTTTTCGACCCTGGAAAATATATGAGTTCGTCAGGGGGCATCATCCTTTTTCTGATGGACTTTTCAGAATGGCTATCAAAGCACCAAGTCAAACTGGCTTCATCAATGGCATCAATGGCTCAGGGAGATCATCAACCATCAACTCACAGATGCTACAGACACTCCTCTTGGATCATGCCCGGCCAGAAAAAACACCCCCAGTTTTAAACCTCACCAAGAACCAGGAAGCGACCGACAGCATTAACGTTTCGTTGGTCCATCTGGGCTTCATCCGTTGGAAACTGGCTTTAGATGCCACCATTTTTCCAACGAGTTCTTCTCAGTTCTTTTCTCATTTTGCCAGGACAAGGAAGTCAATTCCAATGAACCTATCGGGATTCTGCCGATGTTCATCTCTTTGCCTAGATGGAAACTTTGGGGGTTACCTCTAGCGACTTTGGGGGTTACCTCCAAGATTTTCTATCCCAGAAGGGCGATGGGGAGCGGACAGATCACCGATGTGACCACCAACCATTTTTTTGGGGGAAAAAAACTGATGTCACCAGGAAATAAAATGAAAGTGAGGATAAATTGGGACTGGTAAATGTCCTTTTTTTGAACATCAGCTAACGGAAGTTATTCAATTTTATCCAACAAATACTTTGAAATGGTGATGTGAAACAAATCTCCAAAATGGGACATTTCGCCCTGATAAATTGGGGAGATGACTCGATGACCATCATCTGGATGTGATGTTTGGGTCCCTTTCCCCATCGCTCCACGTATTTTCGAAGCGAGGCACCAACACCGTATTTTCCGGTGTCAGCCCCAAGCAGCTCCGGATGTCTTTCTGCACCTGTCGCAAGCGTGGCATAGATTGGGATACGGGAACAAGGGTGAAAATGTCAAAGATGGCTGTAGGAATGTGGGTTTTAAGACGTTTTTAACAATCCAAAGAATATGTGTTTGTCCATGTGTGTCCAAAACTGTGTTATACCCCGAAAATGGATATCGAAAATTGGGAGCATGGTGATATATAAATCAAAGTTGGGATGCCCAACTTCTTGAAAAAGAAAAATATTTCCAGAGACCCATTTTATGGGGTCCAAATACGGAAGAACGGTCCCTGACATGCCTTTGAAGTGCCAAGAAAAGGTGCTACCAACCACCAACCACCAATTATAATGATTATGGGATTTGGGGAATTTCACAAGTTTCTAATTTTGGTGCTTGAAATTCCAAATAAATCAAACCAGAAACAGAAATATGTAATCAGATCAGATTATGGAATTTCTTTGCGATTTCGGGATTAAACCACTAACCCAAGTATAGCAGGTGTGGCCTCACTTTTTGGCACCAAATGCTACAGGATGGGGCCCCCGTTGGATAGCGTTCAGTTGAGACAGTTGAGATATGAGTGGCTTAGAATTCTCATGAATTCTGAATGGTTTATGGAATGTTTATGGTGGTTTATGGTAGATAGAACGAACTACTTCATGGATGTTACCCTCTGGTAATTTAACATAGCTATTGAACATGACCATTTATAAGTGGAATTTCCCATTAAAAATGGTGATTTTCCATAGCTATGTTAAATTACCAGAGGGTAATTGGGTTTATAAACCAACTGCGGTCTGTAAAATGGGGTCATTGCCCACAGTTCCCACATATTCCAACACACGAGGGCAGGGGCCCATTAAAACACCAATTGATTTGATTAATCCATATTAATCCACCATCTTTGCTGCTAAAAACATCAAGAAAAACACATGGTTCTTGCACTTTCATTGATTTTATAGATGATTTTCATTGATGTTCATTGATTTTCCCATCTATAAAATCAAGAAATCTCCATTGTTCACAGCATTTTTGCCGTTACTCCGCTCACCTCGTTGGTACAGGTGGCCGTCAACGCCATGGTGGGCGGCTTTCCCAATGCGTCGCGGACTTGGCCCAGCCGTTGATAGCTCCTGATTGGGAAAAGGCGACGATTTCGAGATCCTCCAAAATTGTGATGTATGTTATACCGCACCCCTCAAAAAAAGATAGGAATGTAATTTACAATAATTTATCGCTGTTTTTTAGTAGCATTTTTTCCGTCTCTCTCTCTCTCTCCCTCTCTCTCTCTCTCTCTCTCTCTATCTCTCTCTTTGAGGGTTGCTATAACTAACAGACATGTGGATCTTTGCAAAGAAGATACGTGAATTTTGAGTGTTTTGACTTTTGACCATTCAAAGTGGCATTCTTTTCGTCCAAACGCGCCAAAAAAAAGGGGGCTGTGGACTCAACCTCTAAGGTGGTTACGCTCCCATTTGGGTTTGTTGAAAAATGGTGATACGCCATTTATGGCATTTTAAGAAGGAGTATTGTAAGCGACCAGTGTGTTTGGAGGTATCCTATTTTCAGACAAACCAATTTTTGTGGGGGGGGTATCCAATTTAGCCCATACCGTCAGATCATTTCCGATTCTTCGGCGGGAGAAGGGGAAAAAGGCAGAGGTGAATTCAAGAGTCATACTTGGCTTGGCCTCATGGTGCACGCCCGAAATTCACATACAAAAGAGTGATGGTGTTTTCTTGGTATTTTAAGTAAATGAGATTCAAGGGCTATCCACCACATTGTTTTTTGGACCCCAAGGCATCCTCATTTGACAGTTCTCGATAAGAATAGGTGGTACATCAAACTTAGCCCTCTGAGTTAATCTGTTTGGTGGTTGACCTACCCCTCTGAAAAATCATGGAGTTCGTCAGTTGGGAAGGATGACATCCCTTTTTTTTATGGAAAAATAATCCAGCCATGTTCGAAACCACCAACCAGTAATGGTAGTATAGATTGTAATGGTTATTATCCCTATATCATGGTATTTGAAAAATCCCCAAAAACTACCATTATGAATGGTGGTTGGTTATTATCCCTATAATAGTGGATCAAAATCCATGAAAGATCTCCCGAAGTTTCACCATGATTCTTATGTACACATCATCTACTCTCTGGCCATGGCCGAAAAAATCCATGCTGATGGACCTCAGCCCATCCCAAAAAACAAAAAAACCATCTTTGAGATGCGAGATGAAAAACGACTTCGGAAAAATAAAGATCATCTGCACAACTTTCTTTTTGCTGGTTCTTAAGTGCCTATGCCTGTTCTTGTTAGGATCTTCCGCTTTCTTGAAATGGATGAATTGGTTTGAGGAAACTTTACCGTGTACATGATAAAGACTCTACAAAGTGAGGCTTGACCCTGCCCCTGCCCATGTGTCCCGACCCCAGTGATTGCTTGAACCCAGCGTCTTGCGAAAGTCGTGGCCCCATGCAGAGATACCTTGATCTTCCCATGGGAAGGGATGAAGTCAAATCCCTCTGATTTCACCACAAATGGTCTACCCTGCGGTCATCGAAGAAATTTCTTAAATGGAAAATCCTTTTTCGAAATGGAGGTTTTCCCATTCATGGCACCATGAAAATCCTTTTTCGATACATGCAGCTTTTCATGGAAACAGTCATTTGTGGAAACATGATCATTCTCCCATCATTCTGAATTGGCACCTAATCCTATAGAAAAATGCATCGATAAATGGTGGGATTTTCCCCGGCGCCATGTGTCCATGACTGGAAAGTACAGTCCATCACCAAGCCATGGGAGATCCGTGAAGTTAGATTAGCATATCGTGATATGATGGGGATATATCCAACTATGTAGTTGATATATATATATAGAGAGAGAGAGATAGAGAGAGAGAGAGATAGACAGCTATATTTTTTATATACTATATATATACTGTAATAGGCATATACTAGGGATAATTATAGTTGTTGCCTGGTTAAAAGAACAAAAAAACCTTGTCCAGAAATGGGTTGCGAGTTGTAGTTGGTTTCAAACCCCATTCCAGTCCCACTTGACCCCAGAAAGACGTGTAGCCATAGCCTCATTGTTTCAATATTCCTTGCAAACTTCAACTGTTTAATGATCATCGCAACAAGTGGTGCGGGTGACAATTCATTATGATTTCTCGCCTATCTCCCTGTTTTGATTTGTTCTGTAGCATTCTGTACCCATGTTTATCCCGTCTTTTTGCTAAACTCCGCAGCTTTCGGTCAGTTTCACAGCACAAAAAAAAAACCTTCACAGCCACGCTGCAGTGCGCCTCGTCGATCGCCAACAAACAGACCGAGTCTTTCCTGAAGCAGACCGATACGGAATGGGATGGAAATGAAAATGGCAACCGAGGTATACTGGCTAAACCCAACAATCGACCATCTAAGTAGAACTGGCATGGGGGCTTATAACCTGACAAAAAAATACGGAAGTTCTAGGGGTTTGCAACCCAGCGGTCACAATCTGCAGCGGGTACATTGGGTTCCCTTTTCCTTGCTGGCTCAGCAGATCTCGGCTCTCTAACTGAACTTACAAAAAGGGCTGCGGTAAGTGAAACACATGTCATGCAAACCCTAGTGAAACTATCCTACCAACCCCTACATCGC
>Ga0126342_10023219_pt1 | contig 10171 bp, 7 predicted proteins | sample Cyp1metagenome_FD_92528 | JGI IMG/M metagenome (GOLD analysis project Ga0126342, IMG submission 92528) | Coral microbial communities from Lord Howe Island, Old Settlement Bay, Australia - Cyphastrea 1 metagenome | ecosystem: Host-associated > Invertebrates > Cnidaria > Coral ... | reverse complement strand
CCGGAAAAACAAAGGGATTGGCCACAACATTGTAACCGTGCATTTTTCATAGGAAACGATGTTTTCTAAAACAGACATTTTCGAGGGCTTCACCGGGTTTCAGCCTGGGTGGAATCCATTTTGGGCCTCCCTTCGTCATAGCAAATTGTGAAGCTTCGTAGTTGGCGCCTTGTCCAGAAATAGGTACCTCAAAATTGTCTGTTTTAGAAAACATCGTTTCCTATGAAAAATGCACGGTTACAATGTTGTGGCCAATCCCTTTGTTTTTCCGGTTGCCTTCCATATTTTAAGCGCCAAACATTCTAGGCGAAGGTAGCCGAAAGGTCTTCACCAATGTACAACACTGACATTAAATACGGAACGACAGAACCAAAACTCTTGTCAATTTCCAAGTGCCGCAAAAGAAATATGCCTAGCGGTAATTTACGCGCCATGTTGTATTGCATTGTACGGCTATGTCGTGATTCGTGCACCATGATTGGTTGTTCACTTTCAAGTCACATATTGGTTGTTCATATCTCGCGGATGTTCCCCATGCTTGGAAGTGACAACAAACGATGCGGCATCGTCGCTGAAGCACTGATCGAAACAGCAGGCAGCAGGACTAGGCCAACCTGGCTTATTTCTGGCAGGATACGTCTTCATTTATGGAAACAAAACGAAAACGGCTACACGTCTCCAAGGTATACCCAGAATTTCGGGGAGTCTTTGAGAAAGTGAACCTTCCACAAAACATCAATCCATATACCCTCTGGTTATTTAACATAGCCATGGTATAGATGGCCCTAATCGAAATAGATGGTTTACCTATTAAAAATACGGTGATTTTCCATGGCTATGTTAGTCATAACCAGAGGGTAAATAATCTTGAAAACTCATCAGTTATCAGTACTGGCCATCAAATGGCAGTGTGTCAAAACCTTGTACCCCTGGTGAACATCAAAATAGCTGGCAAATGGATGTTCATCCCCCTAAAAATGGTATTAATAGGTATTGATCCATACCCTTAAATTCAATGAGGGCCGCTGTTGACTTGAAACTGAGCGGCGTCACCGGTCCATGGGATCTGGGCTGATCTGCTGATCTGGGCTGTCTCCGAGACCTTCGATGACTTGAAAGAAATACAGCCGGAAATCCGAGCACCACCCTGGGTCACCCTGCCTGTCATCACTTCTTGAGGCTACAGGCGCCATGGATCTGTTGTTTTTTTGTTTCGCAACGGCCTCTTGGGACTGCTAGACTTCTGAGATGCTGAGAAGATACCTGTGGCTGATTTTTTTTCAATGCAACAAACCCAGCAAAACGACCTTTCCACAAGAAAGTGTGCCCGTTGTCCCTACTTTTTTGTGTTTCCATTGATCACAAAAACATGCAGCATCTCACCACATGTGAGGTCTGTTTTGTCCAACTCGGTATCCCATCTCCATGTGGTTGCTGAAAATGGCAACGATTCAAGCGGTTTCCCCATGAAATTGGCCATACAAAGGACGTATCCCCGATAATTTTCTGCCTTCTATCACAATGGATCCCCATCGCTGCAGGTGATCAGATAAAATATATGCTTGTTTTTCATCAGAAAGAACAACAATAGTTAATATATTAATAGTATCTATATGGTGTTAACAATAGTTGTTCATTAGAAACTATGGTGTTAACAATAGTTAATATATTAAACCAATATACTGTATTCCCCAAACATTTAGTTTCCCCAACATATACAACATCTACGTGCACATCGAACATGTTTGGTGTTAGATATATTCATTATGGGTCAAAACCATGGTAACCTGATGAACAAAAAATGGTCATGGTATCATAGGTTTTCACCTATCCCAATGAAACAAAAAATGGTCAATGCCATATATATATATAGTACATATGTGTATATATATACACACATTTAGATTACATCTATGTATATATATTTCTGGAAATGGTCACACAGATTTACCATGTGTCCACCTAACACTGGTTGGCGGTGTCAACCCCTCTGAAAAATGATGGAGTTCGTCAGTTGGGAATATGAAATTCCCAATATGATGGGAAAGTCATAATCCAGCCATGTTCCAGTCACCACCAAGCAGTGTTTGTTGGTTTATAAACCATGAAAAAAAAATCCCCATTAACTAGTTCGTTATATCTACCATAAACCATAGTTACCCATAGGATCCATGTCTGCCATATATGGTAACATTTACCATCAATATACCCCAAATGTTACCATATATGGCATACATGGATCCTATGGGTAGTGGTAAACATACTAAAACTACCCTCTGGTAATTAATTTAACGTAGCTATTGAAAATGGCCATTAATAGTGGATTTTCCTATTAAAAATGGTGATTTTCCATAGCTATGTTAGTTTACCAGAGGGTAAAAATATCTTTCCCCATTTTCCCATTTTCCAAAGGGGCCTCCAGGTTCACCACCGTCCGCTTGCGGCTCTCCACCACCAGATCTTCCACCGCGCCACTGGAAGATTTGTGCCGTTGAACGCAACGGTGGGTTGAATGGGTATACCAATATTGGTATTTAATGGGGATATGGGATATAATGGGTGTATATATATATATATCATAGGATATATATATATATCATAGGATATATATATATAGGAATATAATGGAATATAATGGAATATAATGGAATATAATGGACTATAGTGGAATTTAATGGAATATAATGGAATATAATGGAATATAACAAACCAGAGTAAGGCGATCATGGGGATTTAATCTGAATATAATGGGTATATGGGGGTTTCTTAAAGGTGTGCGGGCCCCAAGTCACCATGGTTGTTTCAATACTAGCATGGTCTCATGACTTGGATGATTTGGTGGTACCCCCATGTTAGGACACCTCCATATAGTAGGAAAATACCAGCTATTATGAGGATAATAATGGGATACTATATAACAAGCAACAACAACGAAAAATAATCAAGAAGGATAATTGACATATTATCATCCAACTTGATTAACTTAGGGATATGTGAATATAGGCAACAATCATAAGGGTGCAATGGAATTATTATCAATGGGGATACTAATGGGATATTTATTAAGGGACATAGAACCAACAATAATAGTTTTATAATAATGGATATATTAGCAAAATGGCATGTAATGGGAATATAACCAGCAATGAATACTCATATAATTAATGAATTTACAGTATAATGATAATGATGGAACAATAACGGGATATGAATGGAACAATGACTGGTTAAGTGGTTGAGCCACCCCTGAAAAAAAATGAAAATCAAGATCATCATTTCATGTGCATGGTTGAAGATAGAACATGTTCAAAAACAGCAATCAGAAGACTTCAATAATGTAATGATTGGGATGATACAAGGACCTAAGGACATTTAGATATGGATAGATATGGTATGTCTGAAAATAGCGTACACAAAGTCCCATGGTTGACACCATCATGTTTTCTGTTTGAATTGCCATAGAAGGGGGGCAATTTATACGGCCCCAATTTACAAGGCTGGGATTCAAGATCCACCTCCCATCCTTTGCGAAGTTGCTTTCGAACTATATCTGGTTGGTGCTTTCAACCCCTCTGAAAAATATTAGTCAGGTGGGATCATTATTCCCAATATATGGAAAAATAAAAAATGTTTGAAACCACCAACCAGATATAGATTGACTAGGGTGTATGGTGATCTTGAGATATATTGACTATTGTTTTGCCAGGTTTTTTCCACCAACTTACCCTCACCCAAACGTGGCTAGCTGGAAATGCCTGAACTAAATGGAGGTGTCAATGCGAAAATCATCAATGGTGGATTGTCCAGCCGCATTCGAGGAAGGGTAGGTGGGATTATATATCAACTTACATACCCTCTGCCCATTTAACATAGCTAAAATAGGGCCATGGTCATTTAGTTCGTTGAAAAAAAAAAAACAAAAAAAATGGTGATTTGCCATAGCTTTTTGCAAGTTTACCAGAGTGTAATGTTTGGGGCCACCGCCTTGTGATTTCCAGCCCCAGAAGCATGTTGCCACTTCTTCCATGGCCTCAAACGTCGCACGTGGGCGGCCAGTTCAGTTCCCTTCACGTCACGGAAGGGAAGGAACAACCTGAGCTGCGAAGCTGGAAGATTAACAAAGAAAAACGAAGGGATGTGGGTATTTGCAAACAACAATTGGGATAGGTTTAAGATATAACCATTGAAAAATACAGTGTCATCTTCAAATCCACATGTTTTTGCTGTTTGAAGCCCATTCTTCGTCGTTCACATCCCAAGTTGTCACTGCTTAACTAGCCGTTTTTTACTGTTCAAACAACCCCCCCACCGGAACCTATGCCTTTGTCAATTATTTAATGTTCTGCCTAGGTCAAATGTCCAGAAGACACCTACCTTAATTTGCTGAGAATAGGAATATTAAAGTATCATATTAGTTCTGAGTTCTTCAATAATCCATACCCTCCAGATTCATCAAACATGGCTTGCTCGAAAGTGCTCCATTTGTAGTTGTCTTTTCCAACATCAAACATCTATAAACATCTATAAACATCTATAAACATCTATAAACATCTATAAACATCTATAAACATCTATAAACATCTATAAACATCTATAAACATCTATAAACCTCCCATGTTTTTTCGGACACCGGAGGCTACAAACGCCCGGAACGTTCCCCAAAAATGCCGGGTGCCCCAAACAACCGAAGGTCAGCCTCAGAGGCGGCGCCGCTCCCTGCGAGGCTCAAAATGGTCATGGCATCCGGAAAAATGGTCCGTTTTTAATGGGTAAAGATCAACGAACTCAATGGCGATATTAGACATCATAATAATATATATATATAGATATATAGATATAGATATGTTATATAATAGATATGGGTAAATCATAATAGATATGTTATATATATATATTATGGCAATATGTTCTGTATAGAACATAATAGATATGAACTTAATGGCAATATGTTCTGGTTGGTGGTTTTAAGCCCTCTGAAAAATATGAGTTCGTCAATGGGTTTCGGATGACATCCCATATATGAAATGGAAAGTAAAAGTCATGTTCCAAACCACCAACCAGTGTTCAATATCTTAAATTAGCATGTGAGATGTTGGGATTGGAATCATCATTCCGACCAAATCATGCCAGATGGCTCCCACAGCCGACCTGGTTTGGCCAAGCACCGGATGAAACGACGCCTGTGAGTTCCGTGCAACCCTCAGGTTTGGACGGTCAAAATTCGTGGAGTACGGAGGGGTGTAGCAATCAATGATCCAGAATAAGACTTGGTTAAATTAAGCTAATTTCTGGTTTTTAAGATTTGGATACAGTAGTTACGGTAATTTGTTTAGTTTATTAGTTAGCCAGGTGTTTGTAACCATAGTTAACGATTAACACATCTATTGGTTATTATCCATATTTATCCATTCGACATGTGGTCATAATAATACTAAGTGGATAAGATTCAATATGGAAGACATTACTAATAACCAAAATAGTTAACATATGCCGGTCGAGTGAGATGGGCTGAATGGCTAGCTGGGTAAGCATGCCACTACCAGAGGGTTGCTCCCCCCCAAATATGAGGGAGGTTAATTGACTAAATATGAGAGTCAAATGACCACTTTTCCCTCTTTGTGGCGATCAAATTTTCACTAACGATCAAGGGGTGGAACTGAGACTTGTGGTTAGTTGGGCTGTTCATGGGCAAATGACAATCAATGGGATTGTCAATGGGAGAAACAATTTGCGGTCTGTCCATCCACGAATATTGGGCCAATAGGTGGATGGGGCGATTTTGGGCTTCATGGCCTCATCTGTTCATTGGGATACAAGAGCAAAGTACCAATACCAATCATAAATGACCAGGCCATGATCCAAGGTGGGGATTCAAGAAATTCTTCCAAACTATCCCAGAGCTTGAAGCCTTGAACTGCCTTGAACTGCCTTGAACCGTTTTCAAAACCCGTCCACTACAGCTCCTGTGGTCCCAATAGTCTCCCAAGCTCTTCTGCGATCTCTTCAGGGCGCTGCCTGACGGGACGTGAGGGCCCCAAGGGGCGGTCCATGGGTGATGTTTCACCACAGACTAGGGATTTAACAAGAACAAACATATGAAACAATGACAATCTAGGGTGATTTACTGGAATTTAGTGGTGACTTAATTGTCCCACTAATCAAAACCTCTCATTTAGTTCGGGTTCCCACTAATGCAACGTTTTATTTTTCCATGTTGGGTCTACCATGTGTATAATTGACCCATTGTGACAACTTGCTGCGCCACTCCACCAACCGGCCAATTTTTTATTTCAGGACCTGCTTGTGACAAGAGTTTGATGCGCTTGTACATCAAGCCTGGGCGGCTGTCTTTGGTCAGATCCATGGTGAGGGAAATGCATGGTGCTATCCCCCACTGATGTTTGTTGGTTTAGAATCCCCTGTTAACATCTGTTAACTTATAGATAACATGATAATACATGATATAACATGATATAACATGATATAACATGATATAACATGATATAACATGATAGAACCCAAAAAGTCAACCCTACACTTATTGGATGTTGGACTCATAAACCCGCTTGCCTAACGAACTCAATCACCACCCTGTACTGAAACAAGATCTGAGCCCAGGAGCCAAAGTCTTCCTCGAGGAGATCCTGGTGCCGCAACAACAAAATGGTGACATTGACATGATAATCCTCAGCCGACACCAATTCAGAAACGGAGCTGCTTGGTGGTGCAACGTGCCCATCTTGAAAAATATGAAAGTCTTCATGGGCTTAGGATTTTTCTGATCCCATGTTAGAATTTTCAATGGAAAGTCATATAATCCAGTCATATAATCCAGTCATATAATCCAGCCATGTGTTCCAGTCACCACCAACCACTTGGACTTGACCTGGTGGCTTCACCCGGTCCTGCGACTCGGAATTCACCTGAGCTCGCGGAGCGCGAGCGGAGCTGACGGGAAAGAACAACGAATTGTAGGTGTGGAGGAATGATATAGTACTTTATATATACATATGATATATTTTATTATAGTTGGAGCTGTTTACATATTGGAAATGTTATTTTGATAAGTCTATAGCCATATTTTCATATTGCATATTTATCTGGATGTTGCCATTTATCGGGATACGTTATCAACAGGACTTAGTTTCTTTTGCCGTATCGAATAGACATATCCATGAAATATCAAAAGTGATCTGAGACCTTGAATTTCAAAAAAAACTTGAGGTTTTTCAGAATATCCACCGTTTTAATGGCCATTTTAGGAACCTAAATTGGAGGTACCTACCATATATAAGGCCTATGTAAGGCCTATGTAAGGGAATATCCCCACAAAATATGGCCTTATATGGTACAGCACCTCCATTTTAGGATATCAACCATATTACTGTGGGGTTTGGTTGGCCACAGACCGGATTGAAATCTCATTCCAGCTCGATGTGAGACCAAAGTGGACATGGCTGATCGGTGGGATTTCCACGGGGCACAGACTGCAGCTGGGGAAGTCGATAGTATCTGCCCCGGCTCCGTCAAGGCAGTGCATTTCATGAAACAAAATGCTTACTGGTGCGTTTTACGTAGGGAATGGATGGGTTGCTGGGGGTTGCTGGGATGATTATGACTACCCTCTGGTAATTTAACATAGCTATTGAAAATCACCATTTTCAATGGGAAAATCCACTATAAATAGCCATTTTCCATTGCTATGTTAGTTTACCAGAGGGTAGTCATCATGGATCATTCCCTCTTTCCCTGCGATATAAGCACCAGTAAGGCTATTTTTGTCAAAATCCGGGGACTAGTAAGACCTCAGAATAGTTGGCTACAGTAATGGATGTTGATTCCCCCAGTCCTATGGTAAGTTCAGAGGTTTTTTTTCCATGTTTTGACCCATCCCCAAATGGGTAATGTTGACCTGTGAACATCCCTGGCGTCCGAAATCCCTAAATTTCACAGTACCCCAAGTGGGTGTCGCAACCACCAAAGGAAATTCATGTTTCAACTTTCAACTTTGTTCAGGAGTAATTTTCCACCATCAAAATGAAGAAATCAAAAAGTATGATGATATAATGAATTTGACATTGCCTGTGAACATTCAGCTTCCCACAATTTCTGGATTTGTTTCCACTTTCCATTCATTGGTCAAATCCCTAAGTTTGAAGGCTACATCCCCATTGCGGCTGATAAAATCTCCAATCCTTTGACCCTTGAAACATAAAAACCAGTGATTTCAATGTGCGGTTGCCCAGTTATTCCAAGTTATACCACATTCCAAATTGTTGACCTGCTGATACTTCAATCTTTTCTGATAAATCCATCCAACCACACAAATTCATCCGGTACAACGGTACTGTATACGACATTTTTCTCGATATCCCATCATCTCCAATTCCCCAATGATTCATGGTGCTCAAAAACCTGGTACCCTATTTCACAGCTGGCAAATGGATGTTTGTTTTCCCCAAATTTCACCAGAAAATCACCGTTTTTGACCAGGTGTTGACCCCATCCCCATCCACTCCTCAGCTCACCGATCCTGTGTCCTGGGTTTCCCCAACCTCATCCCACCTCCGCGCCAAAAATTCAGACACTTGGAGGCTGCACCTGACGGCCGACCACCAAAATCGGTGGAAAAACATGTCCTTCAGAGATCGAGGCCACCAATTTCTGGAAAATATCGGTTTGGAATGGTTTGGATATGCCACAATCATGAAACCCTAGACATAGTCTCGATCTACGCTGAACCTTAGGCGTGTGGCCCATAAAGAAGGGCCTTAGCGGCCCCCTCAATATATGTGTATCTTAAAACTCAACGGAAGGGATTAATTACATGTGATCACTTTCAATGGATTGGTTCACAGTACAAGTGAAGGAAGCTGGGTAAATAGAGAGGTAAAATGACCACTTTCCCAGGTTGAGAAATTGCTACTTTCAGTCGGAAATCTATCTTTCAAGCCCATTTTCCAGGTCCATATTGGTATTGTGCCCCTCAGGAACCTAGCTCAGAAACTTGCAAGTCATTGATGGTAGCTCTGCCTCCAAATTGTCAGAAACTTGGAAGTTAACGTATCGACCTGGAAATGTCTTTCACTGCCCTCTATCCGTGTATCAGTGAGATTTAACCTCACACACGCCAGTTCGGTAACCCCAATAGTAGATGGTTCATACGCCCTTGTTTCTGGGTGCTTGTTGGTGGCTAATAAGCCCCTATCGATGAAAGTAATGGCGACTGGTTAACAAGTTGATCATAGGTGAATTGTTCCTGTTAACTCCTTTAGCAGTTATTTGTTGGTTGTTCGATTAGTGACTTGTTGTCAGTTGATCGCTTAATGAACCCAACCACTATTTGTTATATACCTCATATATATATATCACTAACATCCCAGTGATATTCCATTATAGACCGTCAATAAGCCTTTCATGAACCCAAACATTGTTTGAATCTGATGAATACACAAACATAACCAATCTATTTATTGGTCATATGCAACATATCTCACCATCTATTGTTGGCAAGAATACCTTGAATAGATGGTTAATAATTCAATTCAGTGTTGTTGGTAGGTGATGGTCATAAATATTTCAGGAATACCGTTAATATTCCAGCAATATCCCGTTCATATTCCAGCAACATTCGATTCATAGTCCACCAATAGTCAACTTAATTATGTTCCATCAATCTGGGTACAGTAAATTATAAGGTTTCGCTAGCCTGAAGCAATGCTATTTGGCGATGATTCCTCTTACTAACCATGATTCGAGGGTTCGGTCGCAGTGAGGTCACATTTCAGCTTACCCAGAATCAATAGTCAGCTTAATAAGTTTCCATTCATATCCCATTCATATCCCACTAATATCTCCCATTCAAGATTAAAAATGATTAAAGTACTAGATGTTACTAGAGTACTACAGGTATATCCCAAGATTAAAGTACTATAGTTACCACATGCTACTAGATGACTAAAGTTGACATCCCAATGACATATTACTAAAGTTACTATAGTTACCACAAACTACTATAGACTACTATTAGACTACTATTAGACTACTATAGACTACTATAGACTACTATTAGACTACTATAGACTACTATAGACTACTATAGACTACTATAGACTACTATTAGACTACTATAGACTACTATAGACTACTATATAGACTACTATAGACTACT
>Ga0126342_10023218_pt1 | contig 10171 bp, 4 predicted proteins | sample Cyp1metagenome_FD_92528 | JGI IMG/M metagenome (GOLD analysis project Ga0126342, IMG submission 92528) | Coral microbial communities from Lord Howe Island, Old Settlement Bay, Australia - Cyphastrea 1 metagenome | ecosystem: Host-associated > Invertebrates > Cnidaria > Coral ... | reverse complement strand
TAGAAAATGTCATAATTCACTGGAGAACCATGGACGAAATGAACATCACACCTTTTTCATCTTCACGTCCACAAAGGCTTTTTGAAGCAGTTGCTTGGAGCGAGGGCACTGCAGGCAACGTAACAACATCTTCAACGAAGCAACATCCTCAAGGTTTCCACAACTCTCAATCCAACGCACTCCACATGACGTTATTACACCCCTCCCACCCCCCCCACCCCCTTCTGTAAACAACAACGATACTTGCAACGTAACAACATCCTCAACGAAGCAACATCCTCAAGGTTTCCACAACTCTCAATGCAACGCGCTCCACATGACGTTATTACAACCCCCCCACCCCCCATCTCTATACCATAACGACGTTTGTAGTATAGGCTCAAGACTGAGGGTTCCTGGAAGCTCCGGGGAACCCCCAGCCTTGAGCCTATATGTCTCCTGTATATATATATATCCTTTATACATAGGATATATATATATGTATCATATATATATATATATCCATTATATATCCATTAGTAGTGATTTTCAAAGTCACTGGTGGACAACCCAAAAATAGTGATTGATAAACCCTTTGATAAACTAACATGAGTAAGTGGTTAATAACTCTGGTTAGCAAGTCACCATTCAGTGGGTTATCCCATCTTACAATGTGCTGACAACTACATCCCACTAGTCACCATTGAATATGTCCCACCAATTCAATTCCATATTTGCTCAAAGAAATGCATCATTCCAGTCATATCAAATTATCATCCACTAAGCTAACAAAACTGTTGAGCATGGTTCATCTAGTTCGATGATTTACCTATTCAAGTGGTAATTTTCGGTATGTTAAATTATCAAAGGGTTATCGCTATTTTGGGTCCACCAATGACTATCAATCACTATGAAAAACAGTTAATCACCATTTTCTTACTATTAATCACCACGAAAGCCTCCAGTAAATTAACACAGACCCTGGCAGTCACCGGGGTTGGAAGATGAATGAAACCACTAAAAATGGGCGATTTTCAGGGTCCAACTGTTGATTTACCAGAGGGGGTTCGGTACGGGCTCAGCGGGCTCCAAAGCTCGGATGCCCTTCCCCCAGTATGGCAATGTCAGAGGTAACAAACGACCCCTCCCCAAAGGGTAAAATCCCCCCTTGTGTGGGCTACAAGTAGTGATGTTCGTATATTTTTCTCTGAGCAATTGGAGTAAAATGGTCATCATACTATGTATATGTATAGTAGAAATAGTGATGGTGTGATGATGGTGATGGTGATGGTGATGGTGATGATGATGATGATGATTATTATTATTATGATGAACACAATATATTCATAGACAATACTAATGACAACAAAATAATTGTTGATCATCACCATCATTATTAGTAAGCCATAGAATTACAATAAAGTATACTGATTATGCCAATTATAATTGTTAATACGACACTATTAATGATTTTACAGTATACACATATAATATTACATAATTTAACAGCAATATTACATTATTAATAATAATTGTCACCGTAGTAACATCATCATCACCATGATTTATAATTAATGCTTGTGACAATTATAGCTATCAACATGACATAACTATCAATCATTACCATTATATGTCATCATTACTAATATATCAACTTAATATATTGGTGATTATCAACATCTCATATTGGTGATGTGTTTTTTTAAATATCTAAACTTAATATTGGCGATGACTTTCTTTATATATATATATATGATAGATAACAATAAGAATATTTACCAGAGGTTATATATATATATATATCATAATAATCATAGTTATCATCTATATCATGATGATTTTATTTATATAATACCCTCCAGTAAATTAACATAGACCCTGAAAATCGCCCATTTTTAGTGGTTTCATTCATCTTCCAACCCCGATGACTGCCAGGGTCTATGTTAATTTACCATTTACCCTCTGGTTATTCAACATAGCCATTGAAAATGGTCATTTATACTGAGTTTTCCCATTAAAAATGGCTGGATCTTTCCAGTTCGCTAACTGTTAGTCATCACCATGTCGGGTATAGAATAGTAAAACCATGACTTAATAATATATATATATATCATAATAATCATAGTTATCATCTATATCATGACATCTATAGTTAATAAAACCATGGAAATTGACAGTTTGGCTTAACAGTTTCCTGGTATGTTAATTAATGTTTCCTGTGATAAAACCATGACTTTTCTTATGACATTTATTGACAAACCCGCTGTAACCGGAACATAAAAATTTGGAGGTGGACGCCCTGGGCGCCGGCTCGGTGCAAGAAGAGATTGCGGACCGCGAACGGGTGCTGCACCTGGGCCGTTGATTTCGAACTGGTGCTGTTTGGGGTCGAAAATAGGGGGATTACCCTTTGGTAAACATACAAAAAACTATGGAAAATCACCAATTTTAATGGGAAAATCCACTATAAATAACCATTTTCAATAGCTATGTTGAATTACCAGAGGGTATATGGGATATTTTTTGGGTTATATGGCATTATATGGCATTAAAAAAGGTCACTAAAGCCATTATCATCATGGGGTTTATATAGGATTCTCTTTTTGTGGATTTAGTGTTTTTTTTTTTACAGGGTTTAATAGGATTTCTCGTCGGGTTGAGCGGACCGAGATTGGGAGATTGGGATACGACCGATCTTTGAAGCAAAAACAACGGATCAAACCAATGAAAAGATCAGGGTTTGACCAACAATGAAGATTGTGATGTGTCTGCAACTGGGCTGTACCTGTACCATGACCATTCAATGGAAAACATGGATAAAAATGGCGAATGAGAAAGACATGATCGGAATATTGGCAACACATGGGATGTTTTTTATGGTTTAAAGGCTGATATCTTATCCGTATCCGTCAAACATGAGACCTACCCTCTGGTAAACTAACATAGCTATTGAAAATTGTCAAAGGAATAGTTGATTTACCATTAAACAAATGGTGGTTTTCCATCGTTTTTTGTATGTTTAGCAGAGGGTTTTTTCGAACGGCCATCTGCGAAGGATGTTGATTCAACGGCTCGGTGGTAGGACAAACTCCTTTCCAAGGTCACAAAACAACTTTGATTCCAAGTATGAGAGCCCCAAGGAACTGCATTTTTTTTGGTGTAGTGGGAATTCTTGTATTATTAGTGGATGCATAATCATTAAATTTCATGGGGTAAAGAAAAGGACCTACCGTGTTTGAGAACGGATACCACATTTCATGGCCATTTTGATTTCGGAAAATGATGATGGACCATGGGATTTTGGGGGTTGAAATCCGAAAAATCTCTACATTTCTTTCTGATTGATCCTGCTGATTATGGGGTCATGTGGTAAACCCAATTTTATAGACCATCCCTAATGGAGATTTAGTATGGGGTATAAGTATACCATGTATACCCCAAAAATAGGGACGATTTGACGCATGACCCCGTCCGTCATGGTTTGTGTTGAATAGGATGGTTAGCAGTGTTGGGTGTCACGGTGTCACCACACTGCTAGGATTTCATCGCTAGTAAAAGAATCAGTTTTTTTTCGTCACCAAAAGACATGGAAGTGGAAGCGTCAAGATGGCAAAAATGGAGGGGCTGAATAACCTTTGTATCTTTCAGCTTCCTTAAACGACAACCAAATACCCTGATTTTTTTTTTCTAAATGAAATAGGGAATTAGACTACCATTCTTGGCATTTTTAAAGTATGACAAGCCTTTTCGGTGGAAAGCACAGCCACAGCCACGCACTGAGGAAGACTTTGCGACAATCCTACACCAATCAGCTAGAGGAGGCTGGACTTTTCAGGATCGACTGACTTTGTTGAGGCCTTGTTATCCCCATGGCTATACCCGGCCTGGTTATGACAGACATAGCCATGGAAAGATCCACCCATTTTTAAGAACGGTAAACCATCTATGATATTTGGGTACCCTCTGGTTGTGACTAACAGACAGTTTGCCATGGAAAATCAAACACCAATTTTTAAGAACGGTAAACCATCTATGATATTTGGGTACCCTCTGGTTCTGACTAACAGACAGTTTGCCATGGAAAATCAAACACCCATTTTTAAGAACGGTAAACCCATCTATTTCTATGGGCGATTTTCCATGGCAAACTGTTAAATAACCAGAGGGTATGTTTGGGTAAATGTTTCAAGAGTTTTCAACTTTCTTGGTCAACAGGATATTTGGATGGCATCTGGAGTTCATCATCGTGATCATCGGAGTTTTCTTCATCCCTGAAGTTCATCATAACATCATATGGCTATGGATCAATACCTATTAATACCATTTTTAGTGGGATGAACATCCATTTACCAGCTATTTTGATGTTCACCAGGGGTACAAGGTTTTGACACACTGCCACAATGTGAGGCACCCCAGTTATAAGTTGGTTTATAAGCCCCAGTAACTATAGTTATAAGTACCATAAACCATAGTTATTGGAGTTATAAACCAACTTAGCTATCTTGGGGGCACCACATTGTAGCTAAGAATAGTTGCCCTCATCATCTTGTCTTTCTTTGCGCTTTCGAAGTGATCACCAGGCACAGTTGTTGGCTTCGGCGCGACAAGAAGCGTTGAACCAACAAGGTCTCAGTAGCGAGGTGCAGCGGGTTTTTTTGGTTACCCTGGGGTAAAGTGACATAGATGTGGAATACCCTCTGGTAAACTAACATAACTATGGAAAATCACCATGTTTAATGGGAAAATCCACTATAAATGGTCATTTTCAATAGGTATGTTAAATTACCAGAGGGTAGATGTGGAATAAGTATGGCCCATTGATAGAAATTTAATGGGATTTTATGGTGGGATAATGGGATTGAATGGGATTTAATAGGATTTACCCTCTGGTAAACGTTTACAAAAAACTATGGAACATCACCATGCTATTTTCATGGGAAAACTCACTAGAAATCTATGGCCATTTTCCAGTTCGCAAACCGTTAGTCACCAGAGCGTACCTATGGTCCATGGAGTTTGATTTACCGACATTTTCCGGTGATTTTCCACATCGAAGTCCAAACGTTTGGAAGGTCCCGTCTCATGATATTACCTGGTTGGTGGTTTGGAACATGGCTTTTATTTTCCACCATATATTGGGAATGTCATGATCCCAACTGACGAACTCATATTTTTCAGAGGGGTAGGTATACCACCAACCAGTGACTAGTTAAACTACATTGGCGAACCATGAATATCCCATGTTAACCATGTTGACCCCCAAAAAACGGCCGCTTCATCTTGGAATACAAAGGCGACGACGTCACGTCGTAAAATTTCACTGGAAATCGAGGGATTGGCCGAACTTTCCAGGTTGGTTTACCAACAGACATCCAAAACTCAGGTGGTCTACCAATGAAAAACCTCTTGGGTAAACATGATTGTGGTGCCCCATGTTTTTTTTCCGGTTTCGTCATGATAGATATTGATAGTGATGATCATAGTAATGGTTTGATTGGGTGAAACACCTTAGTGTCATGGTTGGTAATGTGGTAAAGCGAATGTTCAATTCATGCCCAAGTTTACAATGTCAGGTTGCAAGCGAACTACTCACATTTACTTTGCGAAAACTCTTTGCTGAGTCTCAATTGGTTTGCTGGTTCAATATTTTTGCTGGTTAAATCATGTTTGAAAGCAATTAAAATCATGTTAAATCATATTTTTGCATCATTTTTCCTTTTAAATCATGTTTTGCTTTTTAAAAACACTGAGTGCCATCATTCTTGCAGCGATCAACTCGGTCCAACTCATCACAGGTTTGTCACAAGCCACTGGGGGTGGAGTTGCACAGCATATTTATCCAAGGTTTTTGGGATATAGCAGTGGTTGATAACCCTAAACCATAGGAAAACCATAGGAAAACCATAGGAAAACCATAGGAAAATGGTGGTTTAATGGAATTTAATGGTGGTTGATAACCATAGCGATGATATGATATGATAGAGATATCCGGCCTGGTAATGACTAACAGTGATTTATAGTGGATTTATAGTGGATTAATGGGATTTTATAGTGATTCAATGGGATATTAATGGGATATACCCTCTGATAAACTAACAGTTTGCGAACTGGAAAATGGCCCAGTCGAAATAGTGGATTTTCCCAGCTAGAAAATGGTGATTTTCCAGTTCGCTACGTTAAATTACCAGAGGGTATCTACAATATACTGGAACCTTCGATAACTAGTGGTTTATAACTCCAAACAACTATGAAACAACAAGATGACTCCAAATGGGGGTTTCCAATCCATAGGGGTACCCCCAGTCATCATCCATTTATAGATGGATTTTCTATGAAATAAACCATCCAGCGTTTTTGGGGTACCTCCATTTCAGGAAACCTCCATATATCTATATATATACACATATTGCTAATAATCCCATAATATTTATTGTTGGTTATTAACCATTATTAACCATTGGTTGTCAACCCCATAAACTAGTTAATAACTATGGCAACTATCTCTGCAGGATGTGGATGAGGTCTTTGGTCTCGAGAAGTGTCTTGGTCAATGGGGCATGGACTTTCCATGAATGGGGATACCAGCGGAAAATGGGGATTTAACCTCTGGCAAACATACAAAAAGCGATGGAACATCTACCATGTTTAAGAGGTAAATCAACTATTTCAATGATCATTTGCTATAGCTATATTAAATTACCAGAGGGTATCCCAAAATGCCCCCAATAGCTGGTTGGTTGATTTCATGGAAAAGCCCGAAAATGAAATGGATGATTTGGGAACTTCTACAAAAATCCATTCATCCATTACACAACGTGTATATAAATCCATTAATCCAATACCATGGTTGATTGGTTGATATGAGGATTTTTGTATTACCTAATTTATTGGGGATTATGATAAGCCATAGTAGGGAAACCTATCAACCAACCAGTATAATGAGATGGGATAGGGGTATCTTTGATTGCTCATAAGAAATAAAGCGGGTATGTTTATATAATGGGTATGTTTATATAATATTAGCGGGTATGTTTATATAATGGGTATATGGACCATATAATGGATATTCCAAAAAGGACAATCGATGGATACCCTCTCGTAATTCAACATAGCTATTGAACATGGCCATTCAGTTCGTTGATGTACCTAAAAAGAATGTGATTTTCCGTAGCAAACTGTTAGTTTATCCGAGAGTTTTTTTCTAATGAGCATATAATCAAAAAGGATAATCCATGGATCATTAATAGATAATTATTGTACAATTATTGGTTTACTACTGTGTCATCAAACATGGCTGGAAAATGCCTCAAAAAAAGGGGAGGTTTAGCTGGGAAAATCATCTATACAGGGGTATTTTCCAGCCGTGTGAAAAATTGGTAGGGGGTGGTCAATGGAGATTTCGAATTAGTGGTCATTAATTGATGATGGTCAATCATGATTTTCATGTCGTGACTCAATCTTTACCAAACAGTGGTTTCTTGAAACGGGGGACCCCAAACAAGTCAAGCATTGGGCATTTTCATGGGAAAAACATTATTTTTTGGGTAACACAATTTTGAGAAACACCCAAATGATAAGCAAATGATGATCATGTTAATGGTCGCGAAACTAGGGTTGTCTATATATAAGACTTATTAACATTCGCAACATTGGTTATTTCTACGGGGTTGGGGTCAAGACATTTATGAATGGGTACCCTGTTCCATTCACTGGTTAATCATCATTTTCACCCTTTTTATGACTTGTATACACCCTTCTCAGATAGACCCAAGTGAGTTTAGAGAATTTAGAGATGGGTTTAGTGAAGTGGTTCTCAAATCCAACTTGGGGGATATAACTTTGGCAACTCTGACGACTGATCACTGCTATTTAACAGACGGGATGGCGATGCGTCAATGGTTGATATCCAAAGAATTTGAGTATCGGATCAGATCGGATTGTCAAACTTTAAATTTTCAGAGCCTGAAGAACTTACTGGCAGGTTTTACACAGACAAAAACAGCCTAAAATTTGACCAACGCCCATGGCTTTCTGGGAACCGAGGAATACGCCTCATTTGCTCAACATGAGTCGCTTGGCAGTCTCTGTTTGGGTCATCGGAGAATGGCCCTGTTTCCAAACAAGGTTACCCTCTGGTAATGACTAACGGTTTGCTATTGAACATGGCCCATTTCTAGTTGATTTACCTATTAAAAATGGTGATTTTCCATAGTTTTTTGTATGTTTACCAGAGGGTAAGTCTCGCAAAATGGCCTTATTTTAGGTACCCCCCCCTAAGGATGATGCACACAACACATTACAAAATATCAACAACTTGGTTTTCCGGTTGGAGGGGCAAAAAGGTAGATCTTTGCGGTCCAGGTTCGTTTTGCATATTTCATATAGAGCTGCTTCGCATTTACGGACCTCACCTGGGGTGGTTCCATTTTTAGGACACCTCCATTTGGTTAAAACTAAGAAGTCATTGATCACTACTAGCCATCATTGGGACCAGTAGAATTCCGTTAACTTTTATTTAATTTAATCATCATCAATCACTCATCATATTTTTTTAGTGATTGTGAAAATCATGACCATTTTAATTAACTATTAATATGATTTAGTGATTATGGACAACTATTGTTAATTCTAATGGGTGATCATTCTAATTAATAGTGATTGTTAATTCTAGTCATTCTAATTAACCATCACGCATCAACTAATATCTGGTTGGTGGTTTGGAACATTGTTTATTTTTCCACATATTGGGAATGTCATCATCCCTGACGAGCTCATATTTTTCAGAGGGGTAGGTATACCACCAACCAGATAGATTAACCATAGATTAACCATAGATTAACCATTATTAACCATTATTAACCATTATTAACCATTATTAACCCTTATTAACCATTATAAACCATAGATTAACCACTATTAACTGGTTGCCAAATAGCCATCATGAGAGCCTCAACAGCAATCGCTGGCCTGGCTGGGAGGTGATGATCCAGTTCTCTCGGGCTGCCTGGTCTACTTTTTGCCAAAGGTGCCGCGCCATGGCGCCACCAAAAAGTGACTTTTTATGCTGATGAGATTCATCCCTCCAAAATGTGGGATGACAAGATTGATATTAACATATATATATACACATCAATTTTGATGTTAATGATATGAAACATGATTTGATATTTATTCACATCCAAAATGATTAACATATTACAACATCTCCGGACATGCTTATATGTTAATCCATTGTCCCTAATATCGAATACCCCTAGTTTTCCGGACCGAGCAATGAATAGATCCAATACACAACCAATGTTGATGGGATGGATTGAAATTCTTTGCCCCCCTGGCATTTTCCCAACACGAATGGGGTAACACACTGGTGATGCCACGGAGAAGGGTGGGTTAACATAGTTTCACAGCAAAAAACCCTCTGGCATTTCATAGCAGTTTGCTATGGAACATGGCCCATTTATAGTTGATTTACCTATTAAAAATGGTGATTTTCCATAGTTTTTTGACAGGTAAATCATCAAATGGTCCATTTTCCATCGCCATGTCATTATGTTGAGTTATTGGATAAGTGGTGGCCATCTTAATGGGAATAGATGCTTGATATCCTGCTAGAAATCCCATTTTTTGGCACCAACTGGGCCCGAACACAGGTTTTTTTTTCGTACACATGAACAAAAAAACACGCATGTTGAAAGACAAGTATACCAATATGTATATGTATTTAAACATATGGTGTTTGCATATGAGCATATATATATACATACATGCGTACGTACGTACATACATACATACAGACAGACATACATACATACAGACATACAGACATACATACATACATACATACATAGATACATACATACGTACGTACGTACGTACATACAGACAGACAGACATACAGACAGACGTACGTACGTACGTAGGTAGACAGACAGACAGACAGACAGACAGGCAGGCAGGCAGGCAGACAGACAGGCAGACAGACAGACATCTACATACATCTACATACATCTACATACATCTACATACATCTACATACATCTACATATATCTACATATATCTACATACCTCGATCTTCACTTAGCACTTTTTTCTGCTCATAGCAGTTTTCGCTTGGATTTACGCTCGTTCTGACTTTTTATGCTCACTTGAACCAGAAAACGCGCATTTGTTTCTTGACGGACGGGCATTTAC
>Ga0126342_10023217_pt1 | contig 10172 bp, 6 predicted proteins | sample Cyp1metagenome_FD_92528 | JGI IMG/M metagenome (GOLD analysis project Ga0126342, IMG submission 92528) | Coral microbial communities from Lord Howe Island, Old Settlement Bay, Australia - Cyphastrea 1 metagenome | ecosystem: Host-associated > Invertebrates > Cnidaria > Coral ... | reverse complement strand
GACTCAACAAAGCAACCTTGATTGGCACTCCTTCCGCACTCAACTGTCCGTCATGGCAAGCCGACGCCGAAGAACTGCTCGAGCTCGAAAGGACCGACCCAGAACTCCCAATTCCTGGAGCAAAGTTTGGAAGACTTGGGCCCGATCTTGCCCTAAGCGGAGGGCGGCCGCGGTGGCGATCTTGTGCAGGACACAGGCCGCTTGGCTTTCCCAAGCCCCTGTGCTCTCCATAACCAACGGGGTGAAGGTGATTCCTTGAGAAGCACATGTTTCTAATTTACCAGAGGGTATATCTACAGTATATATTTATTGATGATAATGTCATTTATTGATGTACTGTGTATATATTTATGTATTATATATAAATATCAAAGATAGAGTAGATTATGCTGGTTATGCTATATCATGTTACATTATGTGTATATACTATTTTAATCTATTTTATATCATTTGATGGTACTTCGAATATGTTTATCGGGAAAATGATGATTAACCAATAGATTTAATGGTATGTTCAGTCAGACCTAGGCGATTTCGTCCCAAAAAAACACGTGTTTTTTGCATGGCTTTACCGAGTTTTACCCAGCAAAAAAGGGTGTTATTTTTACCGGATTTGATGTTTGCCCTGGGTGGGGTTGATGGTGGTGGATCACCCCCAAGCAGAACTGCTACAACGCATGGGAATTCATCTTAAGTCATCCCAAGGAGGTTGACAGGTCAACCTCCAGTGGGGTAAAACACTGTCATAAACCAGCCTGTTTTTAATGGTTGATACCATCCATTTATGGTGATTTTGGGAATGTGTTTTTTTTTGTTGATGTTTTTTTTTTTGAATTGTTTTACCCGCATTCTAACCATCCTTCCATTTGCTTTCCAATAAACGGTTGAACATTCTGATTAGGTGTGAAACAAATCGGCAACTCCTTTGCTCCCATTGTATGCTCATTTTTCTCAACATGGGATATACTTTCAAATGAATTTTGATACTTATCATACCTGCTGATTTTGGTCATGTTTTAATATTCATGATCCGTTTTTATCAATTTTTAGGGTATGAAATTTTCACAAGTTTCCTATTTATTATTTCAATAAATCCAGTACAGAGATTGGTTCATTCACCAGCATATATTAGGAATTGCCATGGTATGGCCCCCATCTCGCGCGCACCCAGATGTCCAGCTTCAATTGCAGCTCCACCTGCGTTTTATTCGAGGCAATTCGGATGTGACATGACGTGGTGAGGCTGGAGAGCCAAATATGTTTGATGAAAAATGTTGGTTCGATCATGAAAATCATCCAATGTTTAGCTTGTTTTAACCATGAAAAATAAAAACTTCCAAGAGCTGAAATATAGGTGTCAATTTGAGGAGTCATTCATAAACACCAGATTTAGATTCAATGATGAGACTAGGAGGCGATTCCAAAGAATTAATCAATGGTAAGTTCAAACTTGCGGACTTCCAGGGAGCTGCGCGGCCGGAGTTTGATCACCACACATACCAGATTCGGCCCATAGTGGAAGATTGAGTTTTGATTTATGACCATCAATAGGGATTATATGGGATTATAAAGCAACCCGGTGAGAGCAGTCAGAAGAAAGAAAGAGTCAGAAGAGAAGAAGTCAGAAGAAAGAAGATCAAAGTGCGCGAAAAGGTCGAAAAGTCGCAAAACACTGTGTTTTTTTCCAATGTTTTTTGGCTCCAGAGGGTCGACAAGTAGGCTCGCTAAAGCGGTGGGTGCGGAGCAATCTGGGGAGATGGAGATGACAAATTGAAACCCTGCTGTGGCGCGAATCACATTTCAAAGTCAAAAGATAGATAAACAGAAAGGTCGTAAGGAAATAGATCTTCGGAGAAATGGATGGACATAGAGACAAGCAAACGGATATGCAAAGAGAATGAGACTTGCAAACAGAGACGAACAGGAGACAGAGAGAGAGAATCAGAGACTCAGAGCCTCAGCCACCTTTCGATCCATAGTGGGTTCGCTCTGCCATCCTTGCGTCACAACAACCAAACCTCTCCTATAGGTGGTCCTGCTGGTATTGGTAATATGGGATAATGAAGATGTAACTAATCACTATCATGTGGCTGGTAAACTCTATATAAGTAGCTCCTTGGCTCCCGCATGCAATAGGGAATATGAAATGACTCAAATACCCCTAGCTCTGAACCGCTCCTAACCACTGGATGACTTCTTGGCACTGTGTAAAACATGTTTTCATTTTGAACCAATTGGTGGGGTTCACACGGTGGCATGTTCAGAATGTGTCCATCATGTTTCCCATCATGTTCATTGCAAAAAAAACATATGAACATATATTGGAGGTGTCCGTTTTGTCATGGCCATGGAGGTACCCCCCGAAAGCATCATCCAGTCGTCATGGATGACCCAAGGCTAGCGGTGCGCCTTGGCCTCCCAAGCAGACATGAAGCTGGGAAGATTTGCCAGCCTTAGTGTGCAGGGGCAGGGGCAACCTGTAATAAATCAATATATATATATACATGCACTGTATATACATATATCTGTAATTGTACGGTGTATGTATACTATATGTATATCTATCTGTAGAATATATATATGCACGCATAGATAGAGAGTTGGATCAATGAGTAGATTGACGGATGGATCGATGGATGAGGGTGGGGTGGACTAGATAGAACAAGAGACAAACAGAAAAGACAAGCAAACAGACAAATATGCGTGCCAGGCAATATACATATTATATAACTATAATTAATTATATATACACATGTACATCACATCACATTGACATGACATGAGATGACATGACAAGACAAGATGGAATTGCCAGGCAGAATGCCAAGGGGTACTTCCCCAAACCAAATCCAGTCATACGCCGTCAGCAGCTAGGTCGGCAAAGAAAAATGACCAGCAACGGCTGGCAAGTGCACTAATCGATTTCCTGCCGCTTATACTATCAAAACAAGCTGGATTTAATGGGATTTAGTTAATGGGATTTAATGGATGAGTTAATCCGGGTTCGCAGTACTAAGAGAAGGGATTTCCTGAACGTTTTCCTGACTCATTCAGACTCTGTTGCTGGAAACCGCAGATCGTCTCGGGGACTACAACATGCTCGACATAGAGGTTTTTACGACCTCACAATTCCGTGCATGTATGTATATATGTATTTATGTGTATCCATATATGTATCTATATGTATCTAATTATATGTATCTATGTGTATCTATGTGTATCTATATGTATCTATATTATGTATCTATGTATGTATATATATATAATTATATATACGTATATGTATCTGTGTATCTATATCTATGGAAGCATTTATGTATCTATGGAATTACCTATTGTATCTATGTATCTACCTCACTATGTATGTGCAAATGTAGTCTTATACTAATAAATATTAAATCATTAATTAGTCATTATTGACATGGATATACCCTCTGGTAAACTAACATAGCTATTGAACATGGCCATTTATAGTGGATTTACCCATTGAAAATGGTGATTTTCCATATAGCTACGTTAGTTTACCAGAGGGTAATACACACTGTGACACACAAACTCTGGTTGTCTGATGGGTAGCCTGCACTAAGCGTTGCCGCAGTCGTTCCTTGCTGCTTTTCTCCTGGCCCGGCTTCGGCTCTGGTACATCATGGCGAGGGGTACATAGGATGATTTATATCATGATTATATACAATATATGTAGGATATGTAGTACTAGTGGTATAACACAGTTATGAATGTACAAATGATAGAAACATATTGTATAATCAAACTTATGTATACAGTACATATATATATATATGTTCTGTGATGGTAACAATTTATACTCTTGTGATTGAACTAGTCCGATTGATCAAGTGCTGGTAAACATGCCAAACAAAGACGGAGACATATCAATTACCAAAATGTAAAACGTGTGAGATCAGAAACCAAACATGGGTACGGTTCAAAATCAGGAAGTACTCATGAAAGGTCGGTTTGATATTCGCAATGGGTTGTCGGATTCAGCTACTGTTCTTTTTTTAAATCACCTATCAATGGAGTGGAGTGTGGTAAACTGGTAAACTTGGGTTCCGAACATTCGAATTTGGAATAAAGATCTACAAAAGACACATTCATCCGTAAGCCCCAGGGTCTCATCTCTTGATACACACCGGCTCAATGCGTAGTTTTGTTTCATGGAATGGTTCAGAATAGGCCAATAGAACAAATGAACACCAACTAACCTGTATATATATATATATAGTCCACCTATCATCCCAAACATCAACTATAAGCATCAACAGACATTTTCAGAAACTCAGGAATTATGACATTTGTCGATAGCATCCCAATTATCACTTCGACCCTGGAAAAAACGAGCACCTCAGAAGGCATGGCCGGCGCGCGCCGGTCGTTGAGATGTGTTGGAATATGTTGGAATAAGACGAAACTTTCGGCTACAACAACTGGCACAATCTGCGCTGCAATGTTGGAACCGAAGTGACTGTACAGTTTTCTTAGGTCTTAGTCCATCTTGAGCTACCGAGGTGTCCATAAGCCATGACAGCCCTTGATTTTCTTCATGACACGACATTGTTGCCTGGAAATTGACCAAGACGGCAAAGGTACACCCAGCATCTACGTCAAGTTTGGCATGTCTGAAGAGAGCATCAAGATGCAACCGTCCCTGAAATACTGACATAGGAACCAAAATGATCATGTCCTATACAGCCTATACATAAGAGGAGCATGCAGGAGCATCATTACAATTAATTTGGCAATGGAAACTAAGATCTTTAAAGACTTATTTGTGTAAATGGTTCCTTCTGATCCTCTAGCTTTCAGCTGGCTGATCGCACTGATGACCTTGCCAAATCTACCCGGGAAGCAAACGGACAATCAGTGGGAACCTCTCCGCTAGGAACATCAGCTTGAACGGATCTACTATGATATTGCCAGGTTAGCTTATTGAAAGGGATATGCAATTCCTATTGTGATCCCACGCGTAGTTCTTGTCTTGGTGCCTTTGTCATTCTTAATTGAACACACTCAATAAGCTTTCCTAACAAATCCTTGCTTTTCAGATCGGCGGTCATGCTCATGATTCTACTTGCTACTTTGGAGGTAACAAGATAAGGCTCACCTGGGTATGACTGACATGACCCTACCAGGAAACAGATTTGACATCTGGCCATATCCTCACAATTTGACAATGGCTCAACTAGATTTGACCATGGGAATTAAAGCCCTGATAGATGAGCTAAAAGATGATTAAGTACTTAAATAATCTGAAACACCAGTTAAATCATCAACCCATTGTTTCTTCTTTACACTGCTCAGTGAGTCGGGTTTTACGTAATCTTCCCATCGCCGCAGATTTTCTCGCTGAGCCAAGTATTGCTAAAGCCTCTCGTGTCCCACAGACCTCCAGTTCATTCGGGTCCAAGGGATCCGAGATTGGAAACTTTGTACGGAAACCGACTCAGCACATCTTCGCTTTTCAATTCGAGAATGGAAATGATCTGTACATGATATGATTATGTATATATTTAGCTATTGTAATTATATATCCTCTGCATCCAAGGGTAAGTTAGGTGCCACTTGGCCTCCCCACTCCTAAGTTCACAGCCTCAGAGCGTTCAAAGAAACACGGCCGGCCATGCCAGTGGAGATGCAACAAGGATTCAAGACCAACGAGGCAAGAATTGTTTACCCTATCTATTTATTAACTTATTTATGTATTATAATACATTTAATATATATATATATATATTGTGTATATATATTGTGTATATATATATATATTTATTTATATTGTATATATATATTGTATATATATATATATATTGTGTATATATATATATTGTACATATATATATATGTATATTGTGTATATGTATATATATAGTAGTTTATCTTTGAAATAGATCAACCCTTAAACACGTCGATGCGTATCAATGGCAATGGCAGTTCTTGCAACAACACTACGTAGATAGCAATTTCTGAATGATCCTTCGTCACATTTGCAATATCTCGACATCTTTACGCTCCGCAAAAAAGGCATAGATCGAATATTTAAAGATATGGCAGTGTGTCGAAACCTTGTACCCCTGGTGAACATCAAAATAGCTGGTAAATGGATGTTCATTCCCCTAAAAATGGTATTAATAGGTATTAATCCATAGCCATATGGCCGAACCATACCTATTGAAATCCACCTTTTCTACAAGTTGGTTGGTTGTTCGAAACTGTGGAAATCGGACTGTACAAACATGTCCGGATCCTGGAGGTGTCCAGCACCTAAAATTCCAGACTGCAGCAATACCCGTCCTGGTTGAGGACATCCCTTTGTTGCATCGTGAGCAAGATTTGTTCCGTCGTTATATAATTATATAATATTATATTTTATTATATCATATTGTATTATGTTAATTTATGTTATGTATATGTATGTATTTCACTATATTCTATATTAGTCTTTAAAATGATTTGTCTTTAGTTTACATTTGCCATTCAATTATCCTTCAACTGTTTTCTGTCTTTCCCATACCGTGATCACCATGGCTCAAAACGGTCGCCTCAAAATCTTCCATGGTTTCAGATCCAAAAAATCATCAGCTAGTCTTAGTTCCATTTGTGCCTGATATTTGGTCGCCAACACCATTTATTTCTGTGTTTTTCCATTGTTTTTCATTGTTTTTCTATGATTTTTGGTGGATTTGATGCAGGTGCCCCTGATGAAATCTGCTACCTCTGCTCCACCAGCATGGTCCCTGGCCTCCACTCCATGCTCCAACTCCACACCTCCAGATATGAAAGGCTTCCTGTAGAAATGACCGTTTTATTTCAAGATATTTCAAGAAACATTGACATGTGTGAACACAATGATTCAAAAAAAAAAAAAAATGAATCTTTAAAGTGACATTCGAATTCCCCAAGTCATTTTTGGGTACCCCTAGTTATCATCCATTTCTAGCTGGGATTTTCCCATGGAAATCCAGCTGGGGGACATCGCCTCTGAGCTGAAGGATCGAAACCCGGAAGACCTTCTGCCAGAAGTGACCTGAAACCCCGCTGCCATGTTGAAAAACATGGTTTAGATCTGTGGAAAACCCCCATAGTTTCAATATGGTTTCAATGGTTTCAATGGTTTCCTGTTTGGAAAATGGTCTAGAAAAACTGTGTATACTCTACATCTATATTAGTTATTGTTAGTTATTGTTAGTTTAACTATGAGGGTCATTCGCTTTTTACAGAATTACGAATCCGTAAAAAAACAGTTGGAAAACACATATGTCATAGACTCAACTTCTATAAGTTTTTGTCGGGAATACAGTATCAGCAAAGCAAATCGTGCCCAAATCGACAATTTCCATCGGGATCTAATCATCAAACATCTGGGAAACTGATGGATCCAACATGAATTTTGGGATCAATGGAAAGACTTCTGTTTGGATTTGAAGCCATCCCAGAATGCTACAACTTGTTGATGGTTTTGTTGAGCCCATGGATTTTTTTACGTGAAAGTCGATGTCTGAAAAGGGCCAAACATCATAGAGCAGAACATCATTCCGCTGGGAAAACAAACAAAGAAACCACACACCTGATATAACCTGATCACCCCGGATTAAAATTTCAATGGATTGGTTTAAGGGAAAATCTACAGGAAACCATGGTTTTTACCATCAAATATAGGTCTTTCCTGTAAATTTTCCCATCATCCAATTCTATGAAAGTTCCAACTGAAGGGGGATACGGTATCACCACAGGTATGAATGTAAGTTGAGCCATAGCCACCGGTCAAAGTGTCCATGAAATTAACGCCTACAGGATTAGCACCTTAGTTCTGGCACAATATCGGCAAACATCCTGAACTTTATGCAAATTCCATCATTGACTCTGACCAGCAATTTGGGTTTGATCATACTGATCACACTCCAAAATAATGTCTCCTTTGCATCTTTGCTAGAATCCCACTGTCCTACCAATATCTATGTTTATGTTTCATTGGGCTGATAAAGGATGACGAACAGCCATTGATCAGGAACCCGTCGAAGACCAAGGTTTTCTACATGTGTCCCCTAAAATCAATGCTTGAAATGTGTTACGCTTACAATCACATACAATTATTGGTGGAAAATTGAATAATCCAAATCATGGCCAAATCTTACCCCGTTTTCAAAAAACTATCCAATTGCCAACAATTTTCCCCAAAACAAATGGATAAACTATACATGTCTGCAAGATTTCACTTTTCTATCTTTCTGGGGGTTGCAATGGGGGTTGCTATATAAAATGCTATAAATCTCACCAAAAAAAACATCCGCACTCTCCCTCTCGCCGTCGCGAAGATTGCGAACATTCTGCGGCAGGGAAGCTTCCATGGCCTGCCGAAACCCTGGCACCCGGATGGTACCCTAAAATATCTGGCTAAAAAAGGCCGATTCCCCCATGCATATGGCAATTTAATAGGTTTTGACCCATAATCATATGTCAGATGCTTATTAGAGATAGATGATAGAGAACCTTAATAGAGTGTATAATATGTCAGATATCTAAATGATGGTGGATTTCATGTGTATAATGTGTGTATAATGTGTGTATCATGTGTGTATAATGTGTGTATAATGTGTGTATAATGTGTGTATAATGTGTGTATGTAAATATATATATATATTTACATACATACATACATACATTACATTACATTACATTCCATTCCATTCCATTCCATTACATTACATTACATTACATTAATACATACATACATACATACATACATGCATGCATGCATGCATGCATGCATGCATACATACATACATACATACAGACACACACACACAGACATACATACATACATACATCCATGCATGCATGCATGCATGCATGCATACATACATACATACATTACATTACATTACATTACATTGCATTGCATTACATTACATTACATTACATTACATTACATACATACATACATTACATACATTACATACATTACATACATTACATACATTACATACATAACATACATACATACATACATTACATTACATTACATTACATTACATTACATTACATTACATTACATACAGTACATACATACGTACATACATACATACATTACATTACATTACATTACATTACATTACATTACATTACATTACATACATTACATATATATGTATATATATATATGTATGTGTGATCTTAAATCTGCTGGTATCATCCTGATAAACATGTATAATTATATATATATATAGTTGATCAACAACTCAACAACATAGAAAATGCCATTTCTATTCATTTCTCAGCAATACAGTAGATCTTTCATATCTTTGCAACCTCCAAACTTGGACAAATGATCCAGATCCCAACCGGACGGGTGGCCACACCATGACCGCATCAATGGCTGCGATGGGTTGATGAGCAAAGCTGCGCCAAACCGTACCACGGAAGTTGGACCTCAGCTGTTGACACTGATTGGGATCTCGGTACTCAAACGTGGCTGGGAAAATCCATGGAAATCCACTATAAATGAAGGTTCTAATATGAGAAAATCTCTTGAAATGGTGAATTTTCCGTTGCCATGTTTGATTACCGGAGGGTAGTTGAATTTTTGAATAGGAAGTACTGTATCTTGACAAACTGCAAACTGTTTGGCATCAACAAGAGAAATCCGTGGGTACACAGCCTACCTATATCAATATCCCTCTATCCTGCGTCATCCGTCCCTGGCATACTTACAATATCCTTGCAACAAAAACACGCAACCAAACGTTGGCAAATAATTGATGTTAGTAAAGCAATAGGATCCACCATCCCCAAATATACTTTCCATTTTTATGGGTGGGATTCCAACTATCAATTTATATGGGTGGTTTATATGACACTGCATTACCCACATTACCAGCAATAGGATCCACCATCCCCAAAATCCAAGGAATCCTTGGGCATTCGACCCCGAGCGACCAGCTTCTTCGCACGCCAAGGCTACAAAGAGCCCCGCGGCCTAGGAATGTGTGGCAAACCAGGAATCTGTGGCAAATCTCACATGTGGAGGTTTCCCATACCTGGAGCACCCTAAAGAGAATAATTATTCAACAAAAAGACTTTTATTAATCTTTTGTCTTTTTTTGACTTTTTATTCTACCAGAACGGTTTTTATCGACCTCGAACGGTTTTTAACGTAT
>Ga0126342_10023216_pt1 | contig 10172 bp, 6 predicted proteins | sample Cyp1metagenome_FD_92528 | JGI IMG/M metagenome (GOLD analysis project Ga0126342, IMG submission 92528) | Coral microbial communities from Lord Howe Island, Old Settlement Bay, Australia - Cyphastrea 1 metagenome | ecosystem: Host-associated > Invertebrates > Cnidaria > Coral ... | reverse complement strand
TTTCTCAAGGCCAAGTGTTTTCCCACAGTGAAGGTTCGCGCTCAAGGCTGCCAAAAAAATAAAAAATAAAATAAAATCCCGGAGACAAACCCATACCCCGGGGAAGAACACTTGCGACCGAACCTTGCAAATATGCATAAAACATGCTATGTGTTTTTCTCAATGGTATGTGCCCGTCTTATTTTTTTCTAAATTTTTATTTTTATTTTTTCTCCCCGGAGGTCCCGGAGAGGAACCCTTGGAATTTCTTCCCCCGGAGGTCCTGTAGAGGAACCCTTGAAACCCTTTTGCTCGTTTTTTCTCTTCGTCGTCTTTCGTCGTCCGTCGTGTTTCAATGGGGATCCTTGAGACAGACACTTGACCTGAGCAAGACCACAAACGAGAAAGTACCTTGGCGCAGACCTTCGAATAGTACAACCATTCGAGATCAGAAGTTTGTTCAACTAAAATGGGCTATGGATGGCTACGTTTTAGCAACATCCAGGGAGTTGTTCAAAAAACACGCAGCAACTCAGAATATATAGGATTATTTTCCGAGAAAATATGTGAATTGAATCAACAACTCCACAGCCATCTTAACCAGCTATTTTGGGATTGCAACTGATCCCATCCGAAAAAGTTAGGATCCAACATAAGTAGATCCAAGATGTTCGAAGATTTCGACAACCAGATTTCGGGATTGCCCTGAAAAGCCGAGGTGTTTTGCTCGGAGCTGGGATAAGTTTTGGGAGGCTCCATTTATAGAAGGAGCAAAGCCCACTATCGCAGATAGATGGGTGTGTCTGAAAGCGGAGTATGACCCCCAGTCACAGCCATTACCCTCTGGTAAACGTTTACAAAAATCTATGGAAATATCCACCATGTTGAATGGGACAATTCACTATTTCTATGGCCATTTTCAATAGCTATGCTATGACATAACCAGAGGGTAAATTTCATTGGGAACATGATAGACCAGTGGATGAGGTGCACAATGCTCAGACAAAGCCATGATGACTGTCATGGTTGGTCCAAAAGGTGGCCCCCTGACATGGATTGCACCATGTGGGTCACTGTGAAACAACATTTTGGAAGCTCATGAAGCTCATGAATTCCAGCATGACGTCCAGCTGGTCAATTACAAAAATTGATTACCCTCTGGTAAACATACAAAAAACTATGAAAAATCACCATGCTATTAATGGGTAAATCCACTATACATGGCCATGTTCAATAGCTACGTTAGTCATTACCAGAGGGTAGAGAGACCTCCAACCAGAACTTCTGGGGAAGCGCCCACCCAAATGGATGGTGTTTTTTCGGGAAAATCCAATTTTTTCATGGAAAATCCCATAAAAATCATCCAAGTTATTTTTCCACCGTGACTTACCCTCTGGTTATGACTAACATAGCCATGGTTTTTCGATGGCCCTAATCGAAATAGATGATTTTCCCAGCTTTAAAGCCCCATTTAGTTCAGGGATTTTCCATGGCGAACTGTTAGTCATAACCAGATGGTAACCATGTCTTTTTCAGTCGCGTAATGGTGACGAGTGACTGGGGATCCATCCATGGGATGATACATGGTGATGGGTCAATGTTGAGACCTGGGGACCAGAGATCTAGTAAGAAGTTAGTTAGTTAACCTTAAAAAATGGGACTATAGTCAGATCATGTCAGATCATTGTAACCAACCTTATGATATGATTTATATGGGTCTATAGTTAGTAGTAATAGATCTAGTATTGGGGTACCTAGTTTTGACTCATACCCAAATCATGTTGAATCATGTTGCATTAAATTCATGGTATAATGCCAACTCCGGATTTTTTTCAACCATGGGGGTAGCCTCCAAATAGTCACAATCAATACGATACTTAAATGGTATCCCCCCAATTAAACAACCTAGGGGTTTATTAACATTAATGGTATAATCCAAATACAAATAGATTGGTTACCCCATGATGGACAATTATATGGTTTTCTTATTTCTACTCGGTGCTTTGAAATATCTTCGTTTTCGATCCTGGGATTATCTCGGGGGCTATCTCAACCACCAACAATTTTTCCTCCCCCATGATATTCCCATGTTTTTTCCCTATCATATCCCTATCATATCCCTCAAGTCTGTGTACTAAAAATGCGTCTAAAAAGCCATTAATAGCGTATAATTTGTGTCACACTAATACCGTATAGATACTATTATATACTAATGCTATCCCTATCACATCCCATGATCTTCCCATGATCTTCCCATGATCTTCCCATGATCTTCCCCATGGAATCCACCAGTTTCGTTGCGAAAAACGCCAGGGCCGCCCTGGCTGCGTGCCAACAAGGGGATGCCTGGCGAGCCGCCGTGGGAGTGTTGGAGGCAGGGCCTGCCGGATGTAGCAAAAATCCATGGGGAAAATGGGGATTTGACCAGCCCCAAAAATTCTGGTTGGTTTCAAACATTGGTTGGTGGTGGTTGGTGGTTGGTGGTTTCAAACATTGGTTTAGTATGGGGTAATGATGGTAAATGATGGTTAATAATGGTTAATAATCACTGGTTGGTGGTTTCCAAACCATGGAATTGGCTATTTTCCATAATATTGTCGAGATAATCCTTCCTAACTGACGAACTCATATTTTTCAAGATGGTTAAAATAAACCACCAACCAGATTGGGATTTTTCACATGATCTAACCCCCAAAAATGCGAAGATTGAGCGGAAAAAGTACCTGACTTTTTTAAAAGCACACATTTGCGATTTCACCCAAAAATATGGATTCAGTGGTGTCTGAAAATGGGGGCCCCTTGCTGAAGTGCACGGTGCACAGCGGAAAAATGTTATTCGATCAAGCCGGGGAGCAGCTGACCTTCTATCACAGATAGAAATTTCAATGCCTTCCCAGAGGTCCAATCACATGGTATCACGGTATAACTCCATCCCATTTGGAGGCTTAGGGCACCCGGTTTCCTTTCTACTATGTTACTATATCATATAGGTGCTATTGTTATCGAGATCTCATTACATTTTATACATGATTGTGGTTGGTTTTTAACGCCTCATTCCAGAATGAGATAATCAGTTGGCATTATTGAAGAAGACTTAACGACGCAGTCTGATAATTTGCCATTTAAGTAATTGACGTATATTTACCATCAACCAAACAACCAATTGGGATTAGATGAGGGCCCTTTTTAGGGCCGACCCTGAGGATGGTAAGTCTTCGAAAAAAATGCCGAACAATTACGTTGTGATTCCCATTCTCCCCTCATTAACGATGTTCCATATCATTGCAAATGATGCAAACTTATGCATATCATGAAAATTAGCCAATTAATTATCCCATATCATAGTTGTTGTATTCCGAATATGATTTGCACATATTTGCACTACTGCCCCATATTTCATGGGATAAGTTCAAGGGAACATTTTCAGGAAGCCATCTTCTTTTTGATCATAATTTGCATGGTTTTACTGCGGGAAAAAAAAACATCATCCAATTCTGACATAATTTACAGAATACTATGGCTATCGATGGTTTTTACCATTGCATATGGGATATATATATATAGATAGTGTTTTCCTGCAATCACATATCCCGTCATCAACTTCTACGACCATCCCATATCATTTGCACCTTCAGCTCGCCCATCAGGACATGTCCCGTGGACGGGTGGAAATCAGCCACTTTGGACCGCACTGGTGAGATCAAAAGGGGCTGATTTCAGGATCCTAATATGGAGGTACTGTACCATATACCCTCTGGTAATGACTAACATAGCTATAGAAAATGGCCCATTTATACTTGATTTACCTGTATGAAACTAGTGATTTTCCATAGCTACGTAAACGTTTACCAGAGGGTAAGGCCATATTTTGCGGGGGTATTCCCTGAAACATAGGCCTGAAATTCATCGACCTTATATATGGAGCTGATTTCGTGTGAGTTTTTTGGTGTTTTGCCCAGATAAACTTCCTGGTGCTTAGTAGGGAATGGGGGAATGGGATGGCTGTTAATAATTGTAAAAATAGCTATTATTATAGATCATAGACCATTCCCCTATTCCCTACTAAGCACCGGTTTCTGTACCCTCTGGTAAACGTTAACAAAAAGCTATTGAAAATGGCCATAGAAATAGTGAGTTTTCCCATTAAACATGGTGGATCTTTCCATAGTTTTTTGTATGTTTACCAGAGGATAAATGGGCATGGCTTTGACGTTTGACTTGTTTGACTCCCCAAATTTCTGGCTGGCTGAGTCAGCTGAGTCCGACTGCATTCTAGATCTCCAGAAACTGAGCCGTCCTGGCATGGGAAATTCTGATGTAACAGCAAGTCAATTGGGAAAAAGGCAACATAGCCATGGAAAATCCCAACCATAAATGGAGGTATTCATAGGAAAATCATCTATTTCTATGGGCCATGGCTTCCATGGATATCCTCTGGTAATGACTGTGACATAGCGAACTGGAAAGATCCACCCATTTGTTATAGGAAAATCAACGATTTCAATGGGCCATTTTCTATAGCTATGTTAGTTTACCAGAGGGTAACCTTTAATGGGATGAATCATCGGGTATGATCGGATGTCATTGTATAACTCACCAAGAATTTAATGTGATGTTCTGATGTTCTTTTCTTGGCGTTTCTCCGTTTTTTTACGGTGTACAATTTTCCACATGGCCATGGCAGATCCTTTTTGGGGATAGCGATCAGTGGAGCCAGTGGATTGGTTTGCCCTATTTTCAAACAAACCAGGCAGCAGTTTTTTGGCCAATCCATTGGGGATTACCCTCTGGTAAACATACAAAAAGCTATGGTTTTTCGATGGCCCATTTATCGAAATAGATGGTAAACACCGTTCTTAAACGGGTGGATTTTCTATAGCTATGTGAAATTACCAGAGGCTATCATGATCCATTACTTGATGACATGAGAGGCGCACGGGCGCAAGGGTAGACATGACAGGGGGGGGTTCCGAAGTCCTGGAGGTATCCCGGAATCATCGATATTGGACCATGACTTAGTATTGAACCCTATGGTGACTTGGGGATCCCCTATTTTCAGAGACGTCCAGACGTACGCCAGGAATGTCTGGAAAACATGTCACTCCATGTTCGTGCCGCCAAAATTCCAAGGCAGCATTGCTTTGCAGGCTGTGCTCGGAGGGGGCATGATATATCGCTGAACTTAATGGAGCTTGAAGCAAGACATAAAGCTGGTTGGTGGTTTCAAAGATGTTGGCTATTTTCCATAATATATGGGAATAATCCTTCCCAACGACTTTCATATTTTTCAATATTATTAAAACCACCAACCATATATACATATATAATCATATATATATATATATATTAGGTGATATAGTTGCAGGGATTTTCCATTGCTGTGTTAGATTACATATGTAATTAGGTTGATCAAGAATTACCATCTGGTTATTTAACATGGAAAATCACCATGCTATTAATAGGTAGACCATCTATTTCTATGGGCCATCTATACCATGGCTATGTTAAATAACCAGAGGGTATTTTCCAAAGAGTTTGAAACCCAAACAGCCCAGACATGCCCTGACCATGGCCCCGGACCAAGCTTCATTCCAGTCGGAAGCGCAGGTTTGTTCGAGGGACATGGGGCATCCATTGCCGAATCGATAGCTTTATCTGGGGTAAACGGGTAAACCAAGAAATTCCTAGAGTTTTTCCAAGTCACTCTCTAGGCAACTCAACCAAAAAATCACCAGTGAAAAATCACCAGGGAATTTCCTGGTGATTTTCTGAAGGTTTCTTTTGTAGTTTTCCAATGTTTTCCATCGGTTCACCATTTAGGGATCCACTGGTAATCGCAACTCCGCAGGCTGGCGTAGAAGCGCTCGAGTCGCGGCCGCAGCTTGGTTTGCTTGGTTTGGTGCCACCGGACCGGTGGTTCAAGGGTTGAATTGATATGGAGTTTACACAGCATAGAGTTTTTTTGTTAACGATGGGATTTCATTGATTTCATGTTTTTGTTCCTTGGATTTCTGAGATTTTATAGAATTTCATGGGACTTTGATAGTGATTTTATGGGATTTTAATGGACTCTGAAAAAATTGGATTTAGTTGGATTTAGCTGGATTTCCCTGGGATTTCAATGTGATTTTTGATGTTGCAAAGAACTGATCAATATTTGAGTTTGTCCAAGCATTCTGGATTTCACAATTTTTTTTCCACCCCCGGTGCCCAGTGGAGTCAAGGGCGGCCAAGGCAGATGCATCAGCTCATGATGCGGCTGCGACAGCAATGTGAAGTGGAAGATCCCAGCGTTGGTGAGCCCCAGTGACGTTGGAGTCGTCAAGGTATTTGAGTCGTAACAAAATACCCTTTAGAATTTGGTGGCTGATGATTATGGGTCATTGAATGGTGATTTGATGGGGATGTAACCAGAAAATATGGCTTTAAGAACAGAAACTGGAGATATATTGATAATTGATGGTTGATTGGTTGCTATACTTGATGGTGCGTCCCAATTAGTGAGTTGGTAACAACTCATTGTGCATAATCAATTGAGTAAGTATAACCCACATAGAACTAGGTTAAGAATCCCTCGGTTGGTTGGTTCCCATCCAGATGTAACGGTCATTGAAGTTGTTTAATGGGTTTTTAACCAGCAAATGTGTGGTCATAAGCCCTTCCCATGGTAATATAGTGTAATTCACAGATAGCGGTTGATTGATTTCTAATGATCTCTATATGTAGTTATACTATGTTATACTACCTAGTTCAAGATAATGACTAGTGGGGATGCTTCCAACCCACAATAGAAAATTTTACTAAAGAATCCGTACAAAGGGATGGGATAGGAGTAGTTTTCATGTGTCACTTTAGAGGGCTGGTAGTGCCATAAAGTGCTGAATCCTTGATGGCGGGTGGTGTGGATCAGCCCTCTCGCCAGTGTAAGAGCAATTTTTCCCAAGAGCGTCTGAGCGAAGGGTTCTTCTAATAGTGGGGGTCTGTCAAACATTTTCACATCTTCACATCTTCACATCCTCACATCTTCACATCCTCACATCTTCACATCCTCACATCTTCACATCTTCACATCCTCACATCTTCACATCTTCACATCTTCACATCTACACATCCTCACATCTTCACATCCTCACATCTTCACATCTTCACATCCTCACATCTTCACATCCTCACATCTTCACATCCTCACATCTTCACATCTTCCCATCCTCACATCTTCACATCTTCACATCTTCACATCTACACATCCTCACATCTTCACATCCTCACATCTTCACATCTTCACATCTTCACATCTTCTCATCCTCACATCTTCACATCTTCACATCCTCACATCTTCACATCTTCACATCTTCACATCTTCTCATCTTCACATCTTGTCATCTTCACATCTTCACATCCTCACATCTTCACATCCTCACATCTTCACATCTTCACATCTTCTCATCTTCACATCTTCTCATCTTCACATCTTCTGATTTTCACATCGTCACATTCTCTCTTGCCCTCTTGCTCTCTTGCCCTCTTGCTCTCCTTCTTTTCTATTTCTCTCTTGAAGGCGCGGGGCAGTGCCAACGAGACGGCACGAAACGCAACCCTTTCGCACGAAATGAGGTTCGATCGCCAAAAACTGAGGTAAAACATGGTAAAACTGCGATTTTCATTTGCACTTGTCCGAGCGCAACCCTTTCGCACGAAACGAGGTTCGATCGCCAGAAACTGAAGTAAAGTTGCGATTTCACAGGTCCGGTCGCAACCCTTTCGCACGAAATTTGGTTCGATCGCGCCCGGCCGCAACCCTTTTGCACGAAATGAGGTTCGATCGCCAAAAACTGGGGTAAAACATGGTAAAAGTGCGATTTTCATTTGCACTTGTCCGAGCGCAACCCTTTCGCACGAAACGAGGTTCGATCACCAAAAACTGAAGTAAAGTTGCGATTTCACGGGTCCGGTCGCAACCTTTTCGCACGAAATGAGTTTCGATCGCCCAAAAAAAAAGGAAAATTGCGATTTCCCGCGCCCGGCCGCAACCCTTTTGCACGAAATGAGGTTCGATCGCCAAAAAACTGAAGTAAAGTTGCGATTTCACGGGTCCAGTCGGAATTTTCGCACGAAATGCTGAGGTTCGATCGCCAAAAGCTGAAGTAAAATTGCGATTATGAAGCGTCCGGCGCAACCCTTTCCCTTCTGTGTGTTAAAGTCTCTGTGTGTAAAATTGTCTGTGTGTAAAATTGTCTGTGTGTAAAAGCTTCTGTGTGTAAAAGCTTTTTGTGTGTAAAAGCCTTTGTGTGTAAAAGCTTTTGTGTGTAAAAGTGTCTGTGTGTAAAAGCCTCTGTGTGTGTGAAAGTGTTTGTGTGTAAAAGTCTCTGTGTGTAAAAGTGTTTGTGTGTAAAAGCTTCTGTGTGTAAAAGGGTCTGCGTGTAAAAGCTTCTGTGTGTAAAAGCGTTTGTGTGTAAAAGCGTCTGTGTGTAAAAGCGTCTGTGTGTAAAAGCGTCTGGGTGTAAAAGCGTCTGTGTGTAAACGCTTCTGCGTGTAAAAGCGTCTGTGTGTAGAAGCATCTGTGTGTAAAAGGGTCTGCGTGTAAAAGCTTCTGTGTGTAAAAGCGTCTGGGTGTAAAAGCGTCTGTGTGTAAAAGCTTCTGTGTGTAAAAGGGTCTGCGTGTAAAAGCGTCTGTGTGTAAACGCTTCTGTGTGTAAAAGTGTCTGTGTGTAAAAGCCTCTGTGTGTGAAAGTGTTTGTGTAAAAGTCTCTGTGTGTGAAAGTGTTTGTGTGTAAAAGCATCTGTGTGTAAAAGCGTTTGTGTGTAAAAGCGTCTGTGTGTAAAAGTGTCTGTGTGTAAAAGCGTCTGGGCGTAAAAGCGTCTGTGTGTAAACGCTTCTTTGTGTCAAAGCGTCTGTGTGTAAAAGTGTCTGTGTGGAAAAGCGTCTGTGTGTAAAATTGTCTGCGTGTAAACGGGTCTGCGTGCAAAAGCGTGTGTGTGGAAACGTTTCTGTGTGTTGAAGCACGATCTTGGAGGACGTCGCCATGTTGAAAAGTAGCTCAACTTCTGTGGCAAAGTTACAGATGGTGGGCCTGCAGCTGAGTTGGAGCAGCTGGCGCGTCGAAGCCCGCAGCAGGGGTTGCTCACTGCTGTGTCTGCTCTGCAGCGGGATTAAGCGCGCAAGTTGGCGCAAGCTGCAGGTTTGCCTGCGCGACGCAGGCCGCGCAAGAGCGCGCAAGGGAGAGGCGCAAGAACTCCTAAATGGAAACAATCTTAAACCAATAAAAACAAACCTCCATATACAGTAATATAATGGTTCTCCGCGCGTGGCGCAGGATGACCCACGGTACGCCAACGGCCGAGTTCCGGCACACAACGTGCGGTTGGGGTTCACCGGAGGCCAGCCTCACCCCGGCAAACCTCCTGCAAAAGGAGTCGCCGCCAGAGGATCGCCCTGAGTGCTTCTTGTGGGGCACCCGCGACTCTCTCCAGCGGGGCGGAAAGTCACTGTACGCTGCCGCAGAAAAGGCCAAGCGCAAGCCGAAGCTGGCCATGGAAGGCCTTGCCTTCCAGGCCAAGGCTTTCGGAGTCCAATGGAACGGCCTGGGCCCGGCAGTGCCATGTGATCAGGGACGGCCAGGTCGAAACGGGCAAGGCCGGGAACAGTCAATTCCACGGGAGGCAAGAGATAGATAGATCGATGGGTAGATATATGACTTAGGGAGGTAGGTAGTTGGGTAGGTAGATAAGTCGATAGAGAGATAGGTAGTTGATGGTAGATGTATATTTCACCTTGACGTGCAGCTTTGGGACGCGGTCCCACTACCGCCCGGAGCCGCGGCCACCTTGACTCAGAGGAACGCAATCTTTTGCACTCTGAAAGGCCGCTGGTTCGGGCGAACTCCATCAACGGACATTCTCTTTGAAAGATGTTTTGAAGTTCTACCCTTTAAGCATTGCTTCTAACAGCAATTCTTTCCCAATATTTGGGGTATATATACATACCTACATCCTCATGGTCTGCTTTTTTTTGGGCGTTTCGTGAAAATGCAATAATTTTGGTTGCTTCAGGAAATTTAAGTCGTTTCAGGAAAAAAAGGTCGTTTCGTGGAATTCTGCTCTTGACCCTGGCCCTTCACCCTCATAGGAACAGGATGTAGAACATGCTGACTGCCACGCAATTTATTTGACAAAACTTTGTTGCACTCTCAGAG
>Ga0126342_10023215_pt1 | contig 10172 bp, 12 predicted proteins | sample Cyp1metagenome_FD_92528 | JGI IMG/M metagenome (GOLD analysis project Ga0126342, IMG submission 92528) | Coral microbial communities from Lord Howe Island, Old Settlement Bay, Australia - Cyphastrea 1 metagenome | ecosystem: Host-associated > Invertebrates > Cnidaria > Coral ... | reverse complement strand
TGTTTTTTTTGTTGTTGTTGTTGTTGTTGTTGTTGTTGTTGTTGTTGTTGTTGTTGTTGTTGTTGTTGTTGTTGTTGTTGTTGTTGTTGTTGTTGTTGTTGTTGGTTTGTTGTTGTTGTTGTTGTTGTTGTTGTTGGTTTGTTGTTGTTGTTGCTGCTGCTGCTGTTGCTGTTGCTGTTGCTGCTGCTGCTGCTGGTGTTGTTGTTGTTGTTGTTGTTGTTGTTGTTGTTGTTGTTGTTGTTGGTTTGTTGTTGGTTTGTTGTTGGTCCTTTGTTGGTTTGTTGTTGGTTTGTTGTTGGTTTGTTGCTGGTTTGTTGTTGGTTTGTTGTTGGTTTGTTGTTGGTTTGTTGTTGGTTTGTTGTTGGTTTGTTGTTGGTTTGTTGTTGTTGTTGTTGTTGTTGTTTTTGCTGGTTGTTGCTGGTTGTTGTTGGTTGTTCTTGGTTGTTCTTGGTTGTTGTTGGTTGTTGTTGGTTGCTGTTGGTTGTTGTTGGTTGTTGTTGTTTTTGCTGGTTGTTGTTGGTTGGATGGTTGGTCTTGGTCTTGGTCTTGGTCTTGGTCTTGGTCTTGGTCTTGGTCTTGGTCTTGGTCTTGGTCTTGTTGTTGGTGTTGGTGTTGGTGTTGGTGTGTTGGTGTTGTTGTTGGTTTGTTGCTGGTTTGTTGTTGGTTTGTTGTTGGTTTGTTGTTGGTTTGCTGTTGGTTTGTTGTTGGTTTGCTGTTGGTTTGTTGTTGGTTTGTTGTTGGTTTGTTGTTGGTTTGTTGTTGGCTTGTTGTTGTGGCTTGTTGTTGGCTTGTTGTTGGCTTGTTGTTGGCTTGTTGTTGGCTTCTTCTTGTTCTTGTTGTTCTTGTTGTTGTTGTTGTTGTTGTTGTTGATGTTTTTGGCGCTATGGAAGCCCAAAGCCACGGTATTTACGATGTTTTGCCTCTGGTAGCAAAAATCACGGTATTTACAAGATTTTTTTTTGGCCAGTGCCTAGCCCAAACGCGGTCCAAAACCGACTTCCAAAAGCATCTTATAATTTTAGCATCTTTTTTCCCGGCCCCGGACCTCAAAAACGTGCAAACACCAGCAGAGTGAAGGATTTTGGGTGGTCGGCAGGGGCGCGACCCCGGTAGCTAAAGCTATGTTAGGTGCATTGGTACACACAGACGGCATCGCCGGATTTAAGGGCTTATGCCTGACAGCCGGGCGCCGGCAGAGAAACGGCCTGAAGTCAGTGTAGGGAGCATGTTGTGCTCATGTTGAGGGTATGTTGGCGATCTTAGACCATCCTGGATTGAAGGGCCTTGGGTCCAATGTTGGGCCATGTTGGGCCAGGTTGGGCCCATCTTGGGCCTATCTTGGGTCCATGCTGGGCCTATGTTGGCCCTATGTTGGCTCTATGTTGGCCCTACGTTGGCCTATGTTAGCCCTACTATCAGGGCCTATGTTGGCCCTCTTGGCCCTATGTTGGCCCATCTTGGGGCCTATGTTGAGGCTATGTTGGCTATGTGTGAGACCATCTCTGTTGAAAGACCTCGAAGATGCCAATTTTTCCTTCCCGGGCCCCTCGCGGAACCAAAAGCCACGTAAAAACCACGTTTTTTTCCTCTCGCCAACAAACAAATTGTGATCGTCCAAGCGCGCAAAACACCGTAAAAAAACAATGTTTTTCGGTTACCTCACACACACACACACGAAACACTGTAAATTACGGTGACTTCAGTCAGTCGGGCTGGTTCCGGGGTGGGTCGGCGGCAGTTCGGGGGTGGGTCGGCGGCAGGGGTTACCACCGAAGGCCCTCCGGGCAGCACATGGGAGATCTCTCTGTGTAAAGATTTCTCTGTGTAAAACTTGTGTGTAAAAGCTCCTGTGCAAAGGCTTCTCTGTGAACACGCTTCTGTGTGCAAACGCGTCGGTGTGTCAAAACTCTCGCTTCTCCGTGTAAAAGCTTCTGTGTGTAAAAGCTCCTCTGTGTAAACGCGTTTGTGTGCAAAATCTCCTTAGTGTAAAGACTTCTCTGTGTAAAAGCTTCTGTGCGTAAAAGCTCCTCTGTGTAAAGCCTTCTCTCTGTGTAAAAGCTTCTGCGTGTAAAAGCCAGTCCGTATAAAGACTTCTCTGTGTAAAAGCCTCTGTGTGCAAAAGCTTCTGTGTCCAAGAGCCGCTCTGTGTAAAGGCTTCTCTGTGTGAAAGCCCCTGTGTGTGTAAAAGCTTCTGTGCGTAAAAGCCTCTGTGTGTAAACGCATCTGTGTAAAAGCTCCTCACCAGCAGCATTCATCATCATATTTTCTTGTGTGCTGTCTTCTCGTCTCCTCCCCGCCGGGCCACACTGTCGTCTAGTTTCAATCTGTAACGTCGTTTCTTGTTGAAGAATGCCAAGAACATGTGAAAGCATCGCTCGTTTAAAAATTAAAGGACCGGATAACCCCACAAGTCAACTTCTTCCAATCATGAGCAACAAATGTTGTGGCGGGGACGGGGAAGGAAGGAGAGACAAAGGAGGAGGTGGAGGAAAGATGGTGTTGGACAAAGTTGTGTGTGTGTGAAAGATGGTGTGTCAAAGATGGTGGGCGACAAAGTGGTGTGTGAAAAATGGTGTGTGAAAGATGGTGTGTGACAAAGTGGTGTGAAAGATGATGTGTGACAAAGATGGTGTGTAAAAGATGGTGTGTCAAAATTGGTGTGTGACAAAGATGGGGTGTGAAAGATGATGTGTGGAAGATGGTGTGTGACAAAGTGGTGTGAAAGATGATGTGCGAAAGAGGGTGTGTGACAAAGTGGTGTGACAAAGTGGTGTGTGAAAGGTGGTGTGTCAATGATGGTGGGTGACAAAGTGGTGTGTGAAAGATGGTGTGTGACAAAGTTGTCTGTGAAAGATGGTGTGTAAAAGATTGCGTGTCAAAGATGGTGTGTGACGAAGTGGTGTGACAAAGATGGTATGTGAAAGATGATGTGTGAAAGATGGTGTGTGACAAAGTGGTGTGACAAAGATGGTGTGTGAAAGATGGTGTGCGAAAGATGGTGTCTCACAAAGTGGTGTGTCGAAGATGGTGTGTGACAAAGTTGTGTATGAAAGATGGTGTGTGTGTGTGCGTGTGAAAGTTGTCTGTGAAAGAGAGGGTGTGACAAAGTTGTGTGTGAAAGATGGTGTGTGAAAGATGGTGTGTGACAAAGTGCTGTGTGAAAGATGGTGTGTGACAAAGTGGTGTGTCAAAGTGACGCTGTGGACAAGTTGTGGGCGAGCAAGTTGTGTGTGAGTAAGTTGCGCGGCTCCAAGTGCCACACCTGCCACGCAAAGTGACGGTCGATGTCTCCAAGTGCCACGCCTGCCACGCAAAGTGGAAGTCGATGTCACCAAGTACCACGCCTGCCACGTGAAACGAAGGTGGATGTCTCCAAGTGCCACCTTGACAAGCATAACCTGAATTAGCAAGAAAAGAGCCATGAAAATGATGCCTGCGCACTATGGCAGTGAAGGACAGTTGCGCCAAAGAGAGCAACCAGAAAACAGTGTAACGTGGCTTCTGACATGTTAGAAAAACAGTTATTTAAACAAAACATAGCAGGAAAAGCAACTAAACAAACATAGCAGCAAATAGCAGGAAAAGAGCCAGGAAACTGCGCCTTCGCCACGCCTAAACACAATGGCAGTGAAGGACGGACGCGCCATGGAAACCGACTAGAAAAGTGCCGGAGGCTTAACGTCCCTGCTGGATCCAACAAAAAAATTTGAAGCACAGCCCAAACTGCAGCCAAAACACACCTGCCGGATGGGAAAACACCTTGTCAGTGAAGTGCGGAAAGGCGTGCAAGCTTACACGATTTCTGAATCCCTATATATTAAAAGAAATTATTAGAGCGGAAAAGAGCCAAACGTGACATCTGAAATCCTTGAACAAGAACAGCCAGGCTTACGAATCATAAGAAGTTATTAGAGCGGAAAAGAGCCAAACGTGACATCTGAAATCCTCGAACAAGAACAGCCAGGCTCTAGAACATGGACTAGCATTTTTCCAACTTTTTCCACCGGTGTTCGCTGCAGTGACTTGTGTTCGCCGCAGTGACTTGCAAGAGTCTCTCCTCTTCTTCCCTGGCGCGCTCCCCCTGCATCTTACGGCAGAGCATTGTTTCAAAAACCGAGCCACAAATTCCTCCAACAAAACGATGTGTCTGCTCTTTCCTGGGGCAACCACTCGAAAGTGGCTGATGCTAAAAAGAGTGATTTAGGGCGGTAGAGAACCTGGAAAACATTGGGATGTTTGCGCGTCTTCTCGACCTGTTTCATTTTTCTGCATCTCGGGTGAATGAAAGGAACACCTTTTCCTTCTGACAGAAAAAACATTCATTTCTTGGCATTTGTCTGAAATAATTTAATGCATTTGAAAGTTTCCATTTTTCCACAAATTTCAGAGCCATTAACTGCACCTGCCCGCACCTGCCCGCACCTGCCCGGATTTTTTAGGTGCCGAATACGAATGGTCATCGATCCAGAGGGCTTCAAATCCCCCAGAAAGTTTCAGCGTTTGGCATGGGACCATGGCCCAGCCATGGCGCATAAATCATGACCAATTACAAGTAGTACCGTGGAAAGCCGGGGGCGGAAGTTTCAAAGATTAAAGACCTGTACGGGGCACACGAAAGAATGTGCCTTTAGGATGTTTGCAAGACCCTCTGTGCGATTTTGAAGCGACTTTGATGCGGAATTCTAGAGCGAAAACGATTGTGCGGAGCAACCGCTAGATCGCAAAAAACATAAGCAGCAGCCCGCAAACACACACCCAATACGCAGCGGCTCAAATTCGATTTGCAAGCATGAGTTGCCAGACAGAAAAGAAGCACATGCACAGCTGCGAGTTTACTCTTCCATTTTTGGAGGCATTTTTTGCTTTGCAAAACGCATGATTGCGCGCATCCACTATCTCTCAAAAACGCATTTCGTTCGAGGCTTCTTCCAAAAACTCCAAGTCGATGTTTCCAAAAGGCAGCTTTTGTGTGAGACATTTGTGCCAAAGCAAAAGTTGATACAAGCTTTCAGACAGCCTCTCCAATGCGATTTGCAAGCGTTGATCTCCAAAGCGCTATAGCATTACACTTGCCAGAAAGCACAGCAAAAGCTTTAAACCACAGTTCCATATAGTTCCACTGCGCGACCGATCCGGAAATGATCAGACCATGATCTGAGAATGACGTGAGACCGTCTCGCACCATCGCGCAGCTGATATTACCATCCATTTTTGAAGGCACCTTGAGCATTGCAAAGCACATGATTGCACGCATCCGCGCATTTCATTCGAGACTTCCTCCCAAAGCTGCAAGCTCAAGTTGTGTCAACGAAACATTTGCGAGGGACTTCCTCCGAAAAGTGCAAGTTCAGGTTGTGACAAGGAAGCTTGTGTGCGAAACTTCCTTCGAACGGGAGGTGTGTTTTTGGGTTTGATGGTGCATTCTTGTGAAAATGAGTTGCGAGTTGCTTGTTTGTTGTGGAGGCGACTTGGGTGAAAAATAAACTCAGGTGCTATCCCCAACAGCTTGAAAGCTTCTGCGTTTTTGCATGAAAAGTGCTTATGCCATAAAAATTAATTGCTTATCCCATAAAAAACATCGGAACCCTTTGGAATTTCACAAGGCATCTGCACCAGAACCCTCCGGAACCTCACAAAGTATCCGCACCGGAACCCTCCGGAACCTCACCAAGCATCTTCTCGGCCAAAACCGTTCGGAACCTCACAAGGTCTCTCCACCGGAACCATCCGGAACCTCACAATGTATCTGCCCTGGAGCCTTCTGGAACCTCACCACTCATCTTCACCTAGTAGACCCTCCAGAACCTCATCACGTAGCTGCACCGGAAACTTGCACCAAAACCCTCTAGAATCTGCGCCGTAACCGTCCGGAACCTCACCGAGTACCTGCACCGGAAACTTCCGGAACCTCACAAGGTATCTGCCCTCCGGAACCTTGCAAGGTATCTGCACCGGAACCCTCCGGAACCGCACGGTATCTGCACCGGAAGCCTCCGGAACCTCACCAGATATCTGCACCAGAATTCTCCGGAACCTTGTCCGGAACCGCCGGAACCTGGTGTTGAACCTGCACCGGATGGCACCGGAGCTAATCTGGGCCAAAGACCCCATAGCAAAGTTTTGCTGCTGGGGAAAAATGTGAGATGGTGGTGTGTTGTGAAAGAGTTGTGAGATCATGGTGCGTTGTGGAAATAAGTTGCGACATGGTGGTTTGCTGTGAGACTGAATTGTGTGAAAGTGAGTTGTGAGATGGTGGGTTGTTGTGAGAGTGACTTGTGAGATGGTGGCGTGTTGTGACAGTGAGTTGAATAGTGAGACCTTGGTTTGTGGTGATTGTGACTGTCTGCAACAAGGAAGTCTCTCTTCCAAACAGTCTCTTTATGTAAGTCTCCCTACTGCCTCATCTGAAATGGCTAGCTAGCTACATTCCCAGCTTGATCAATCTGACCAGCTTGACCCGATCTTTGTGACAGGTGACTGCGAAATGATCAAGCGCCTGGCTGCCTTCTTGTGGCAAGGACAAGTTCCTACGAGGCGAAGCACTCGACCTCTGAAGATTCATCCTGCGGATGGTTTTGATGGCTTCGACATGATCGCCAGTGTGACATTGTGAAATTCTTTGTAGACATGTGACCCAATTCTCAGCCATGAGTATGGCGAATGGGTGGCCATTTCGCACCATTAACTTGCCTTGGCTGAGCCCTGCGCCTTTCTGTGGGTTGATGAGGGTGCTTCTTTATCAGTTTTTTTTGTGGTTTCTTTCTCCACTGTTTGACAAAATTTGATGTACAAAACGGACTCGGTCAGATCAAATGGACCCAATGGTACAGTTTTCTGAAACCCTCTCAGATGCCCAGGAATTTCGTGGTTATAGAAATGTTGCGCTCGCTGGTGGAACGTACCGGTTTCGCGGGATCTGTCAAACAAATGATGTTTCACCTTGGGCCGAGTCGGGTTGGGCCACCTGTAAATCTTGCTCTGCTCATCGTTTTTGAAGAGTGAATTTTCCAAAAGCACCATGACAGATGTTGGTCGACCCCAGCCTAGACGCCCAAGCGGGACGCCTAAGCTTAAAAGCGTCATTTACTGGCGGAAAAAGCAGCAGCCCCTGCTAGCAAGTGGAATGAAACTGGGCCACTCGCAACTGGTGGCCAATGGCTGAGAACTCCATGGGGGTGCCAGCTCACATCAGGTTAAATCAGGTTGTAAAAAGCTTACATTCAGTCGCAGACTTGGACAAGTCCAATTAAAGGCATGTTGTTGGAGAAAAAGTACCCCTTGCGGTGGTGCCCTCATGGGAATTGGGTATGTTGGATTTCAAGACTCAAAGTGGCGCGGTCCATGCTCCTCAAAATGACCAATTCCCAAAGGGTATGAAGTTTCAACCCAGGGTTCCATCAACCAGTTGCTTATCTGATCTACCACCAAATTGCCGTTTGATTCCATTTGCTCCTCATGCTTGTCACCCATTTGATAGTTCTCGGTTAGTGCAAAAAGATATGTCCATCTCCGCCCCCGTAACCTGATTCGTTCATATTTCCACAGCTTTGTTGGCTGAACAGGAACTTTTTGTGGTAAAAACACCAATTCTTGTTTGTAAAGACCGCTTGACACCTCCATTCTCCAGGAAATGTCAGTTAAAATGTGCAAAAGAACCGCTTCTGATACACTTTGGTGTTATCAAACATGGCTGGCAAATCCGCCATGTAGCTTGATGATCTGCCCAGTCAAATGCCCATTTATAGTGGATTTCCCCACCGCCTATGTTTGATGACACCGGAAAGTAATGAGAATCTCATTTCCACCAAACATTCATTCAGCCCATATTTTTAGTTCCATGGTGTTCCATTGATGTCTTCCATTTTTGCACATGAGAATCTTCATTTTTCCCATGAAAACTGTCATTTTTCGGGGGGATTTCCTGTAGCCATTCCCACATTCCCCGCGCCTTTGAGGACGATGCCTCGGATGGTGTCGCGACGGGAGTCGCTGCGCCGGGGCGTGGCCATGGGGAACCCGCGGAAGGTGCGGCTGGTGAATGGGGATGTCACATATAAATAGATAAATCATTCAATAAAAACATGATTATACATTATACATATGTATCTATATACATGTACATATTTATGTACATATACCTACATATTTTTCAATAGATACATTCCAACAAGAAGTATATATACATAAATATCTACAATACACACACACATACATACATACATACATACATACCTACCTACCTACCTACCTACCTACGTACGTACGTACGTACGTACGTACATACACATATACACATACACATATACATATACATATACATATACATACATATACATATACATATACATTTACATTTACATTTACATTTACATGCACATACATATACATATACATTTACATACACATACATACATACATACATACATACAAACATACAAGCATACAAGCATACAAACATACAAGCATACAAACATACAAACATACAAACATACAAACATACAAACATACAAACATACGGACGGACGAACGGACGAACGGACGAACGGACGAACGGACGAACGGACGAACGGACGAACGGACAGACAGACAGACAGACAGACAGACAGAGAGACAGAGAGACAGAGAGACAGAGACACAGACAGAGACACAGACAGAGACACAGACAGAGACACAGACAGAGAGACAGAGAGACAGAGACACAGACAAAGACGCAGACAGAGACAGAGACACAGACAGAGACACAGACAGAGACACAGACAGAGACACAGGCAGAGACACAGACAGACAGACAGGCAGGCAGGCAGACAGGCAGGCAGGCAGGCAGACAGACAGACAGACATACATACACACATATATATATTTACGTATCTTGAAAAATGTGCGCGCACACACACATATATATACACATGTATTTATACATACAAATGCACATACATATACGTAAAAGCATACATCGACATAAACAGAAAGATAAATACATACATATATATATAAATACACACCAATAGATGCATATTTACATATACATATATACTTCCATATATAAATAATTAAATAAATAAAATAAATAAATAAATAAATATATATATATATATTTACACGAAGACATTGACATGCATATATACATAAGTACATATACATGCAAAAACATTTGCCAAAGGATACATATATAAATATATACATATGTTCAAATTGGTTCGCCCCAACCTGGACGTTGCTCCACACTTACAATCGTCATGATCATGATCATCATCATCACCATGATCATCATCATCATCACCATCATCATCATCATCATCTGTATCTTCATGAGGGGTCAAAATTTGCCACCCCCTCTGAACAATATGTTCATTGGAGTAAAAACACCAACTATATCTCCATGAGGGATCAAAATTCGCCACCCCCTATGAACAATATGTTCACTGGGGTAACAACATCAACTTTATCTTCATAAGGGATTAAAATTTGTCACCCCCTATGAACAATATGTTGACTGGGGTAGTAACACCAACTTTATCTTTATAAGGGATCAAAATTTGTCACCCTCTATGAGCAATATGTTGATTGGGGTAATAACATCAACTTTATCTTCACAAGGGATCAAAATTTGTCACCCCTTATGAACAATATGTTGATTGGGGTAATAACATCAACTTTATCTTCATGGCCACCTGAAGTCAGACGTGGAGCAACGTCAGGGTTGCAGCGAATTGGTTTACGCAGAAATACATAAGTATGCATACCTATACATGTTTGCAAATGCATACATATATATATAAATGTACACACATACAAATGTATAAAAATATAAATATATATGTATACACACTTATATATATCTATCTATCTATATATATATGTATCTATCTATATATATATGTATACATAAATATGTATGTAAACATGTGCATATATATATATTCTATTTACGTTTCCTTCTTACAAGAAAAACAAACATATATACATACACAAGTGACATACTTACATACACACTTACATTACACTATCCTACAATACATTACATTATATTACGTTACATTACGTTACATTACATTACACTACACTACACTACCTACACTACACTACACTACACGACACGACACGACACGACACGACACGACACGACACGACACGACACGACACGACACGACACGACACGACACGACACGACA
>Ga0126342_10023214_pt1:5000-10172 | contig 10172 bp, 10 predicted proteins | sample Cyp1metagenome_FD_92528 | JGI IMG/M metagenome (GOLD analysis project Ga0126342, IMG submission 92528) | Coral microbial communities from Lord Howe Island, Old Settlement Bay, Australia - Cyphastrea 1 metagenome | ecosystem: Host-associated > Invertebrates > Cnidaria > Coral ... | reverse complement strand
TTGATGGTCATCCCATCCATAATAAGGATCCTTATAATGGTTATTATAAATCCCTATGAACCATTGGATGACTAGCCCCGTTTTTAATGGTTATTAACCATGAGTATTGACCATAGCTCATATGTATGACAAGCAAAAGGATATCCCCTCAAAATATGGGCTTATATAGTACAGTACCTCCATTTTAGGATCCTGAAATTCCCATTGATCAACTGTGGGTTTTTATATGTTTGTGTCGCATTTTTGTACCCCAGAAATCTGGTGCAAAAACCGGGGTTCATCAAAGTTCCCTGTCATCTGACAAGGACTCGAGTCCGAGAGTCGATCGCTGGGTTCTTGGACAAGGGTCCTTGGTAGCGCCCATGGGAATTGGCAAATGAATGGTTAATCAGCTGGTGAATAACACGTATTAGGTTGATAATATGTTCCATCAATCAACACTATTATCTATTTGCTATCATTGGCAAATGATGAATAAACAAAATATAGATAATAAATGATAAATAGTAATAAATATATAATAATCAACATGCATAATAATAAATAATAATACATAATAATCAATAACAATAATAATAAATAATAATAATAATAAATACTAATCAATAATAATGCATAATAATAGATAATACTAGATAATAGTGATTATATAATGGTTAATAGTGGTAATTCAAGGAACATATATACCATGGTTTTCAACATGTTTCAAGCAATCTGGAATCAGCCTCAACTGGTGTCCCCCCCCCAGGGCCTGATGCTACCAAGGTATATCCATTCCTTTCCCACCAACCACCTCACCGACTTAGGTGATCCTAGAGTTCAGCATTAACAGAACACATTATGATCTATTAATCAGTTGAAATATCAATAGTTAATAGTGGTTAATAGTGGTTAATATTAATAGTTAATAGTTAAGTTGTTAATAGTGGTTAATCGTTAATATTCACAACCTTAACTTAATAGTTCACTATTAATTCAACCACTATTAAGTCACTTAAGGTCCCTGTTGTCAGTCGTTTCACACATGAAATTTCACAACAAATGGCACGAAACCATTTGTTGTTCTGGTGGATTAAATCTGGGCCAAGTTCAGCACATCTAAACGGTGCCAAAAAGAAAAATGGCTGGTGAGGTTGTACTAAAATACCCATCTGTTTTTGTGCCTAGAATGCAGGTTGTAATATTGTATATATATATAATCTTTATACAATGATATCCCATCTGTTCCAACTCATATTCCAATCTAATTTCCATTTCTGATAATCCCCATCTAATCAATAAATGTTGGGAATCTCAATCCGTAGATCTTTGGCACAGTCAATAAGCCGGCTTCCTCGCCGGCTTCCAAAAAAATGGCACCCTCCAGCAAACGGGTGCGTTTTACGCAGGGAATTTTCGGGAATGATCCATGTCATCACTAGTATATAATCATCCCAGCAACCCCCAGCAACCCCCAGCAACCCATCCATTCCCTATGTTTAGCACCAGTAAGTTACTGGCCATCCATAAGTCATTTTCCGGCAAAGCGTGTTTAATTACCAGAGGGATCCAGAGGGTCCCCATGAATCGCCACGAATCACCAAACAAATATCCATTAAGAACTTGTTTATACTATAAAAAAAATGATTTGGGGGAATGTTTAATTATTCTTCTTTTATCATATTTTTACATATTAGTTACCATGGTTTTCACCATGGTTTTTACCGGTTTTACCATGGTTTTACCATGGTTAGTTTTACCATGAAGAATCACCAAAGATCAACCCCAAGATATGTCCTCAACCTCCCCAGGCGTCAAGCCACGGTGACCCCTGGATGGAGCCACGTCCGCGAGACGCCGAGGACGCCGGTCCGCGACCGGAAGTGCTGCTGGGAATGGCGTGCAGCGACTGGAGCACCGTCTCCTAACACGGAAAAAACCATGGATTTGACATGTTTAATGGTGATTTTAATGGTGATTTTAATGGTGATTTTAATGGTGATTTAATGTTGATTTTAATGGTGATTTTAATGGTGATTTAAATGGTGATTTAAATGGTGATTTTAATGGTGATTTTAATGGTGATTTTAATGTTGATTTTAATGGTGATTTTAATGGTGATTTTAATGGTGATTTTAATGGTGATTTTAATGGTGATTTTAATGTTGATTTTAATGGTGATTTTAATGGTGATTTAAATGGTGATTTAAATGGTGATTTTAATGGTGATTTAATGGTGATTTTAATGGTGATTTTAATGGTGATTTAAATGGTGATTTTAATGGTGATTTTAATGGTGATTTTAATGGTGATTTAATGGTGATTTTAATGGTGATTTTAATGGTGATTTAAATGGTGATTTTAATGGTGATTTTAATGGCGATTTTAATGGTGATTTAATGGTGATTTTAATGGTGATTTTAATGGTGATTTAATGGTGATTTTAATGTTGATTTTAATGTTGATTTTAATGGTGATTTTAATGGTGATTTTAATGGTGATTTTAATGGTGATTTAATGTTGATTTTAATGGTGATTTTAATGGTGATTTAATGGTGATTTTAATGGTGATTTTAATGGTGATTTAAATGGTGATTTTAATGGTGATTTTAATGGTGACTTAATGGTGATTTTAATGGTGATTTAATGGTGATTTAATGGTGATTTAATGGTGATTGATGGTGATTAATGGTGATTGATGGTGATTTAATGGTGATTCAAATGGTGATTTACTGGTGATTTAATGGTTAATAATGTTATATAATGGTGAATAGTGAATAGTGGTGATTGATCATGGTGATTCTATATGTGATTCTATATGTGACTATATCCTGGTTAATGATTAATGATGGTGATTGATGGTTAATAGTGGTGATGATGGAAAATAAATTGACAATTTCCTGAGTCATGTGTCTACCTCCAAATTCTGACCAAAAACCAACAACAGAACTTTGACGCAGGACGCTCTTATTCTGATGAATCTGACCATTTGTCATGGGTAGTATATTTCCAAACTCTACTGGTCAATTCCTAGTTTGTGCGGTCGAGTTCACGCGTTTGCTGTCGAATTCCGCATTCCTGTTCGGAAAAGTGTGTCCATGTTTTCCATGAACTGACCACTGCCAGTGAAACCATGATATGTTTACCCATAAAACCACCATGTTTCATCATGTTCTAGCCATAAAACCACCACTTTTCATCATTTCAAAACCCAAAAAACCACATAAATCCACCACTGGTCATCGTTTTTTGATCCATAAAACCACCATTTTGTCCCATTTTGTTCCCGTGAAACCCAGCATGTTCTCCCCGTTGCATCACCGAGGCGCCACCTGCCGTTCCTTGGGCCGCAGCAAGGCCCACATGGCCGCGAAGGCCGTTTGGGCGGAGGGCCGATCCTTGGGGTCCTGCACCGTTGGGGATCCGATGGATCGGATGGGGAATTTTTATCGTGAAAGGATGGTTGGAATCACTAGATAATATACCGTATATTATATGGGGAATACTATGGTAATACTATAGTAATATGAAAACTAGGGAATATGAAAAATGGGGAATAACTAGATGATCTACAATGTGAGGCCCCCCAGTGATGTGAATGTTGGTTAACAAAAGCCCCAGGAATACTATAGTTATAAGTACCATAAACCATAGTTATTGCTACTATATATATATGGTTGGTGGTGCAAAAAGCATCTTGAAAAATATGAGTTCGTCAATGGGAAGGATTATCCCATGTATTATCTATATTATATGGGGAATACTATGGGGAATACTATGGTAATACTGTGGTAATATTATATGGTGAATATATTATATTATACTATATTGAATATATAATGAGGAATACTGTGGTACTATATATTAGGAAAAACTATTTTGATATTATAGGTATCTATATTAACTATATTGATATTATGTACTATATGGGACTATACTATACTATATGGTACTATATTGATAAAACTAATATAGGTAATACTATAGGTAATACTATAGGTAGTACTAATGGTATCTATATAATGTATTAGATATATATATATATATATTAAGTATTAAAATGGGAATACCTATAGTATTATATAGATAATACGGTACTATATATGGTATTATAATAAAATAGGTACTATACTATATGTAATATGTGATATGGTATGAAATATATAGTATTAACTATTATCAATATATATATATATGGTATTGTATAGATAATATGGTATTATATAGATAATATGGTACTATATGGTATTATATAGGGAATACCCGGAATACTATATGGTACTATATATAATAGGAAATACTATAGGTATCTACATGGTACTATACTTGAATTGGTACTTCTATATTACACTAAAGCAACTTCTATGGTACTAATTGAATGTGTTAAACTATATATACGAACTGGTTCCTATTTGGTACTATATGTATATATATACATACATAGTTGATACTATACTACTTGAACATGTGTTTTGATTTAAAGAGTTGATACAAATGATTCCCGGCTAGATTGGTTTAGTTTCTAACGGTCATGTACAAATTGTATCAAATTGTCATGTCCTCAGAAAGAAAAAAACAGTCTAAGGAAATGGCTTGGAACCGTCATGAAGGTTGACGAGATAATGACGAAAACATCAATCGAAGGTTTTATTGCTAGTCAATAGTTTTTAACATTCTTAAAACTGTATTAGTCTTAATTGAAAGTAATGTGGATAGTAAAGGTGGTGGACATACACCTGCTAGATTGACATGACTATCTACTTCTATGAAAATGAAATATTGTTCCATATATATAGATATGTGTGTGTTATTATTCCACTCTCTCTTACGATTGCTGTCTATGACTTTATGACGATTATTACTATCTATTACGTGTGTATATATGAATGTGGGTATACTCCATTCAAGAGTTCATTACAGTGTTTTAGAACGATGGGGCTTTAGGAATACACAAGAGTTCTTTGCAGTGTTTTATAGAGCACGTTTCATAGAAGTTATTCACGTTTCATAGGAGTATTGCACATGTTTCACAAGCCACCTAATAATGTTCTTGTTCAACTGCGCCCCAACTTGAAACTCTTAAACCACAAGAAAAGATGAACTCTTAAACAAAGTATACCGATATATATATATACTGTAGATATTCAAATATGTATAAAAAGTTATCAGTATTTTATTGTGATATAAGAATAT
>Ga0126342_10023213_pt1 | contig 10172 bp, 5 predicted proteins | sample Cyp1metagenome_FD_92528 | JGI IMG/M metagenome (GOLD analysis project Ga0126342, IMG submission 92528) | Coral microbial communities from Lord Howe Island, Old Settlement Bay, Australia - Cyphastrea 1 metagenome | ecosystem: Host-associated > Invertebrates > Cnidaria > Coral ... | reverse complement strand
GCTTCCAACAAATAGGAAGAACACCGACACATTTCAACTGAGTGGTGCAAAAAAACGTGGTGGTTTCAAGGTGACCTGGAGCTTGTGAAATCACATGAACTTTACCATTTTGGAATTTCAACTCTTATTTTTAAGAGTAAGTAAGAGTCAATAAGAGTCAATAAGAGCAAATAAGAGCAAATAAGAGTAGCAAGGGGGTCACCCTTAACACCATCACCTTAGCTTTCTATGATTGGATGAGATTAGATTGGATAGAAGATATAAATTTATATGTATATAGATATTATAAGTATATACATATATATATATGCATATGTACAGTTCTGTGAAGATATGTATAGCGCAACCACGAAACACGTGCAAACCTTTCAGGTGTGTGAAATGTTGGCCTTGGATACTCTTTTCTTTGCATCTGAACGCAACATGTTTGTGTGTGTGTCAGATTATGGGGTAAAATATGGGAAACTACCAATTCTATCCAATTCTTATGGGTCAATCGAGTGTCTAGATATCCTGCGATGTTTTCTTCAGGATATCTTAGATCATCTCGTGTGAAGTCGCGACATCCGGTGACTTCCCTATTCTCAGTGCCACTTGGTTCCTGAAAAACCAGGCTTTCCATACAAAAACAGCTTTCCCGGTGTTGAGCAAAAATCCAAAAAGGTTCAATTCCCAGCCGCGGAAGGTATTCATAGCCTGAATCCCGACAAGTCGCGGCGCCCAGAGATCCCATCGGGGAAAGGATGCCATGTTGGCGTCATCATGGTGACCGATGTCTGTGAAGCAGTGTGCCAAGAGTGTAAAACTACGAAGTGCCCAAACTGCCATATTTAGATATGGATATATATATATATACAGTATATATATAATATACAGTATATATATACATATTATATTCACAATCATGGTCTATCAAAATGGAATGTATTACATGAACAGATGAGGGGAATATGATATGCATATATGATCATATATGTATATGCATGTAGTTGTCTAGTATGTTATATATGTGTTGTGTTGTTATTTATATATATATATATATATTATATATATATTGTATATATATTATATATATATTATATATATATATATATATATTATATATATATTATATATATATTATATATATATTATATATTATATATATATTATATTATATATATATATATATTATACATCAGCTCATTGGAAATCATAGACTTTTTTCTGGCCAAACACTTGTCCAGGTGGGTAGCCAACTTGGCCCCCAAAGTGCATTTTCAAAGTGCATTTTCAGATTGTTGAAAATGGTTCTATTTGCAGAATAATCTTATTGAAGAAAGGTGATCAAAGATGATCTATTAGATTGTTGAATAATCAGTTGATTGCTGAATATTGAGAATTTGCCTTTCTGTCTTATTCAGTACAATATGAATGGAGATGGAGAGGATCGACATTTTGTAAATCGAAAACGGGATGGCTGTGGACTACACATGACTAAAATGTGCAGCCCACGACTCGAATTGTATTACTCTCTCATAAACCAAATTGACAATGGAACATCCACCATGCGTGGTTGACTTGCGTTTTGAAATCGGGAGTTTCTCTTGCCAGTTGTTTTTTTTCACCAGAAATCATCCACCATAGTCTACCTAGAAGTGCACCATACCATGCGATGTTTGGGATCCATAGGCGTGGGTAAAGGAGACCACCACCTTATGCTGTTGACACAATAATCAACTATAGTAATCCCACGATAGAACACATCAGTTATCATGATCTATCACTATTCTAGAGTTGGATTTAAGTGTTTTATCTTTTTTGGGGGACTACTCTCTTCTTAATTTGGGGAAGAAATTTTCCCATAGACTTTCCGAAACATCACCTCAGTGCGGCCAAGGCCCTGGGAAGGTGCTATGGAGGTGCTGAACAAACCCGGGCACTTCATCAACACATTGCGTCGCTTTCCTCAGGCGAGGTCTGGTTTAGGCCCCAAGGTATCATAGCTACAATTAGTGAGGCCCCCGTTCGATAGCTAAGTTGGTGCAAATAAATCCAATAACTATGGTTTATGGTACTTATAACTATAGTTACTGTGGCGTTTGTTATCCAACTTATAACTGGGGAAGGCCACATTGTAGGCATAGCTAGGCTGATGGTTAGGCCGGTTGTTCGGCTCATGGTGGATAAAAAAAGGCGGGTTTTTCTCACCTCACTGAGTAGGGAGGACTTCTTGTTCGGTAAGCTGTGCCAAAATAATTGGTGAAGGATGGAATGTAAGGAGATGACCCACAACTGTCACACAAATTCATGGTTCACTGGGTTCACCAACAGAATTTCGGATCGAAAGCGTCAAAAGATGAAGGTCACATGTGAATGATTGGATAACCAAGCAACATCCTGGATTTTGCAAACAGAACGGGGATGAAATCACCATAAAAATGATGGTAAAGCCGACAGTGGCAACAGGGGAAGCTGTTTGGAAAGACAAGTTTCAGGGGATGATTGCAATCAGAAGCTGGTGGGCGCTTTCATAATCTTTCATATATTGTATAGATATGTGTGTCTTATTTTCCAACAGAACAGGGATGGTGATTCCAGTCGACTAACCGCGTAGTTGTGGGAGGTGTGGCTCAACCACCAGCATTCAGCCTCGCAGCAGGCAGTGTTTGCCAAGAAGGTTTCAGAGGACGCGGATGGGATTTTGTTGCTGCTGATTTGATCAGCCCAAAGCTCTGCTTGAAAGTGCATCCCACTAAAAAATGTGGATCTAAGTGGGGAATAATCATATTATAACACAGATATACAAGTGAATTACCCAAGGAATATATGGGTTATTCAGTTATTCATGGTTATTCGGTTATTAATCCTTTTCTCCAAGTAGGGTGTCTTGCCAGAAAAGCTGAGAAGGTAGAGAGAGAGAGAGAGCACGGAAATGGGCAGCAAAAACAAGGAAGAAGTCATGCTTGCGGAAAGGTGTGATGTGATTTGATCTTCTTCCGCATAGCTTCCCTTAAGCTGATCCTGGGAAGCATGAGATGTGGACCACAACTATTTCTAGTTTTCAATCCATCCAATCCATGGTTTATCCATTCTTAGCTTGTTTTTATCAGTACCAAATTCATCCAAATTCCAGGTGATATACTCATGTATGGTACCCTCTGGTAGTCAAACGAGGCTTGCCGGATTTTTTGCCGTATAAAAAATGATGATAAACACCCCGTGAGCAACAAACCTCCATTTAGGCCACGGGGATTTCCCCGCTTAACCTGTTCAAACGTTGGTTTAACACCTTTAGGTGTTAATGATTTTATGTCGGATGTGCATAAAAAATGATCATTTCAGACTATAAATTTGATACTGACAAAATTGCCATGTCTGATTATCGGAGGGAAATCCCTGGTTACTGTCCTTTCCCTCATACCGAAAATGAATCTCATCAGTACTCAACAGTGTGAAAACATGCGACGTTTTGTGAAATTTAGAGATATCGTTCAATGTCATGTATGTGTTTTTTTGAAATCATGGCGGTCAAAAGCCGAAAAACCCGATTACTCTTCTGTTCATATTAAGATTGGGATTAACGGATGGTTCACCTGGACCTGGTCATGGTAAATCATTTGATCCGGTGCTCCCAATCGTGATGTGAAAGAGGGTGTAGTTTTATCCCACTGGATTTTATAGGACTATACATATATATATATATATGTATTATATGTATATATATATATATATTATGGAGGGTAAACCGCGGATCCGTTTGGGGTAAGCACATCCAAGTAATCAACCCAAGCATCAGCCAAGTCATAAAAATCATGCGATGCAATACTGATTTTTATTATTTTTGCTGATATCCTAAAATTTATATCTGTGATTAATAGTACAGTTGCAAATTCTTTTTCCATCATTGTCCTCCAAAATCTTCGTGGCACGTCTCTCCCTCGCCTGTTTCACAGTCTGCTGTGGAAACTTGCTTATTTACTTCGATGATTCACCCAGAAAAAGATAGTCTATTTTTCCATACACCCTCCAAATATCATCAAATACCCCGAAAAACGTTGGTAAAGGTCCTAAAGGTCCTAAATTCATGGGGTAAAAAGCAGCATTTTTTTGAGGCTACGGCCCGAGTCAAGGAGAACATCGTGGCGGCGCGGCACTTTCTGCAAATGGCGCGGCGTGGAGCCGAAGAAGCCCCGCCGGTGGGGAACTCAGTGGTTTGATGGCTATTTTTGCGGTGACTCCGGTGACTCCTGAGGGGAAAAATGGGAAGAACCAAGGATTTTATGGTGGTTTGATGGAATTTAATGATTTAATAATAGTTTAATGGTGCAATATGATGCAATATGGTGAAATGTTGGACTTTTTTGGGTTTGGGAATTGAATAGGATTTAGTGACCTGTTACTTGGAGCATCATGGCATCATTTTATGATGAGTTGTGGTGATTAGTCACTGCGGTTAGTGAACTATTGTACCATTTGTAAATGGAATATTTTCAGCACAAATCGGGGACCGTCCCCGTTTGAATGAACCACTTGCTAAGTGGATCATCCCCCAAGTAGAAGTGAAGAGATCAATGGAAATTTCAGGATCCTAAAGTGGAGCTACTGTACCATGTAAGGCCATATTTTGTGGGGAGATTTCCTTACATAGCCCTGAAAAATAGGCCTTACATTCTTACATGTGGTAGGTAGCTCCAATCTAGGAAGCTGAAATGGCCATTGATGAGATGATAAATCTGATAAATGGGATGATAATGACATATTATAATTGGTGGCTGTCTATGAAAATGAAATGTACCTCAAGTTTTGGCAGATTGAACCAGCGTAATCAAGATGAACATCTTATTTTGTGGGTTACAATATGTTCAGAAAAAACCCATAGGGGATGATATAATGAGTAAATGGGATAAAGGAAATTAGTTATTCTGGGCAAATTATAACGACCTCACTGCGACCTCACTGGAATCATGGTTAATTAATAGGGGCAATCATTCCAAAATGGCCTTATTTCATGTTAGTGAATTATTATAATTTACCTAGGTTATTATATAAAATGTGATGCAAATCATATGGGAAATAAAGTGGATAATGACATATATGATATAATGTCAACTAATGTGAGGTAGACGGGATAATACATCGGTTCCGATCAACGGGTTAATATCGTAGACCCAGTCATGTATGGGTTATGGCATCCCAGAATATGGATATCCCCATGATAAAGTCATCCTATATCATATATCATGTATGGGTTATCCCCATATGGTTTTTTGGCATCCCAGATCATCATTTTCTGTCGTAAAACCATGATGCATTCCTGGATGATTCCTGGGTTGTCATCTTTTCGACTCGAAGGTGAACGAAGCTGCTCCGAACGTGAATGTTGTTTTGAAACCTCACGCACGTTTGCGTCACGTTTGTGGTTTTGGCCAAACTTATTTCTAAGAAACTGTAGCAAGATGGTTTCTGTTCAGTTTCGTGTTTCTTTGGTGATTGAACCCGTATTAAATATGTGAACAAACCTTAAAACTGGACCCTCTCCGAGCGGCCATTATAGGCAATATTGCGAATAGCTCTGTATGATGGGATATATAACTGGTTGGTGGTTTGGAACATGTTTTATTTGTCCATATATTGGGAATAATAATCCCAACTGACTACTGTAATATGTTTCAGAGGGGTTGAAATCACCAACCAGATATATATATATATATACAGTATCATTGGGCAATGGAAACATGGTGTCGTATCCCAGAATCAAACAATGGGAATATATTGTGTGCTTACATCGTTGCCCGGTTTTCTGAGCTCGCACGCAATCTGAAAGATGTGGATATTTGCCACTGTACTTTCTGGGGAGTTAATCAGCATCTCATCCTAATACCCAAACTAAACAGCAAGGATGGTTCCTGACTGGGATCTATAGTGCCATTGACCTTGGGATCTTGGGATTTTCACTAGGTGAAAGACCTCGGTAGATTTCATGAATCACTACAAGCTCATCTTACTTGTGCTTGTAGTAGGGAATGAGGGAATGATCCACAATAACTATTAATAGTAATCCCAGCAACCCCCAGCAACCCATCCATTCCCTACGTAGTTTCGCACCAGTAAGTCATTGCTCAAGAGAGTTGGCAGAAAGAGAGATGTGACTTTTGTAAAGTGTCTTCATCACGGGGGACGGTGAAGCTTAAGAGGTTAATTTCCAGGATCATCCGTGTGTCACAGTTGCATCGCATCTCAAATATCTCAACAGTACCACACAGTTGGGGGGTTCCATAGTCATGGTGCTACCCCCAACTATGACAATTGACTTAATTAACCATTGATGATTTTTAATCCTTAACATTAACCAAATCATTAACCCATGACAACCATCCATAGTGTTAATGGAAAAACCTATGACGATTGATGATTTGGGGGTAGGATGAGGATGAAAAATTCACAACTGCCTTGGTGACTTGGTCGACGGTCCGACGGTGTTTTTTTTTGCGTTGTCCAGTATGTCCAGTCCACTGTGGCCTTTGGGTTTCAAGATCCTTCAAGTATTTCTGTTCGTATCAAATTCGCTTGGATATGTTTGGATCTTACTTTCGTATCTTGTCCACGTAGATTCAAGGGATCCTACTGCTGTTGGGGACTCCGGAAAGCGATTCATTGATGATTGAGAAAACTGGCCGCCAAAGAGATTCCGAATGGCTTCTCACAGCCAGGGCATATCGCAATTTCGGGGTTTTTGATCCGAGGAAATTTGGAGGAAATAGCGATGGTAAATCCTATGGTTTACTGTAGATTGTCGCAGCCAAGTGAACCAAATGCAGTCAATTCATCGATCCTGTCAACCCCTCTGGCTGTTCAATTGGGGGAGGTACCGTTTCTGCAGCCAGTTATCCCTATGTTGGTAAAATCACTAATTAATCAACAAGAGTCTCTAAATCCATGGCTGACATTCCAGAGCTGCCCTGCCTCAGAGCATTTTTTTGCACATTGACACGTCTTTGTTGGTTTCCTTGGGGAAGACAGACAAGTCTCAAGAATACCTTGCAGATCCTTGCAATAACCTACAACTTGAGCAGTGTTCAAAGCCCCTGTTGATGGTTGTAGGGGATTATGGCATCCAAATGTATCCAATATATTGGGGATGATCAGAATGACAGAGGGTCCTGAACACTACTCCCCGGGCAATGGATACACAACAATTCCTTGAAATATCAATGTTTAGCGGATTGTCCCATCAATGGTATAATACTATAGATTCCCATTGTCAGTTCTTAATCCTGGAGGAAACAAATACTGATGGTTAAAGGCTTGAAGCTCGAATCTTAATTTGTGCAATTATATTTGGTTGGTTACATCACAGTGACACGTTTTGGTTTTAAAAGGGTGTTGATTTCAGCATTATGAGTTCTGCTTCTTACTTCCACAATTAACAAGATCGCTCCAACTCAGTATAGATAGATTAAGCATGATTATGCTAGATTGGTCATTTTGACCATATGTTACCTGGATATTTACCTTTTTTTTACCTCCTTGTACCTGCATTGGTGCATCCAATCTCAGGCAGTGGCTGCTGTACAACGGTGGATAGCAGCTGCCATACACTTGTGGGAGGCGCGGTGAACCATGGTGAACCAGCTGAAAGGATTCAGAAGCCGATTGGATGTGTGTAATCCTTTAGGATAACCATGGCTTGATTAGGATTGTTGATCACTACACAAGAAGTATCCCATGATAGCAGGTTGCTCAAATCCTCGTGGCACCCCCATGCCGCCATGATGAAGTCCTCATGATTCCTCATGTTTTTTCATGTCATTGTTCATCCACATGTTGTAACGGTTCATTCTCATGGTTCCAACGAAAATGAAACACCAAACGGAAGCCGTTCGGTGCAAGGTATTCGATCTGGTCTATTCATTCTGGGGGTCTAGTCGTAGGTGTATTGAATATTACCCTCTGGTAAAGCAACATAGACCCTGAAAATAACCCATTTTTAATGGAAACTAATCTTCCAAGTCCTATTTGCCAGGGTCTATGTTAATTTACCAGAGGGTATATCAAAAAAGTGATTGCGTAAATCCAGTCAAATATATTTTGCCAAATTGGAAAAACGCATCATACCCTGGAAAACAACATCTAGAAAGTTATGTCCGATCATTTTATTTGCCGTGAATTTTGGCTGCTGGCTTGGCAGATTGGTGGATCTGTCGGTGCTATGATGATAATGTATTAAAGTTATATTAGATCCTCTTTTTATACCGTACATAATACATATATCTATATACATGTATATATTACAAATATTGTATATAATGGTGTGCGTATTTAGATATATAATTATATATATATATACATTTACCATGTTTGTATAGACAGAGAGAGACAAAGCAGGGACACATTTGCTCTCTATAGAATCTGTTTTTCATTGTCAACATGACTCAAACGAATTGCACGGCGCGACGCCCAAAAAAAAATAACGCAGCTGGTACCACCTCATGTAAGAGATGAACAAAGAGCAGCACCAATACTTCAAAAAGGAAGCTCTTTGTGAAGTTGCAAGAAACGAGAGCAACCACTTCACAGCACGTTTCTGGTCTGTTTATGGCCATCCCAAGTGCGGAGCTTCGCACGTAACCAGAACGCTTAAGTGAGAACCTGATCAAATGTCGCAAAGAAATCAACTACGATTGGACTATGTTGGACTAGTAGTTTAGTCATTTAGTCCCTCAGTTTTAATGAAAAATAACCTTACATTAATTAATGATCCAAAATGGCTAAAGATTCAGTTTTTGTGGACTACCATTGACCTTGACCATGATTTTAGTTGCTCCGGAGCCAGGCACCGGTGCAAAAGCCTGTCGCAACTCCCCAGCGGGTAGATGCTTGGTGAAATCCGAGCCATCCTGGTGCAAAACGCGCCACAACTTGAACTTGAACTACAATAAGTGTATGTACCTTCTGGTAAATTAACATAGACCCTGAAAATAACAATTTTCTAGTGGAAACTAATCTTCCAACCCCTATCTGCCAGGGTCAATGTTAATATACTGGAGGGTAAATGAATCAGCTACTGTAGCTTGATTTTTTTGACTGTAGCATTACATTTATGTGTTTTCATGCTTTGTATTCTCCATCATGTTATCATATAGAGGTCTCGCTTAGTGACCAGGTCATGAATTTTGATCGTCCCAAAGCGCATTCCCATGACGTTTTTCTACCAGCACCGGTAGGATCCGTCATGGGATTTTTTCCACACCACACGGCATTGGCATCTATTGGCGAAACGGCCAAATTCGGCTAACCTCCCGCCTTTCTGAACGATTTGAGCCATGTTTTGGAGCCGGGCCAACTGCGGGTTTCGCCTTTCTGTTGATGGTGCCATTCCTATGAGAGTTTGATGTCGTCAAATTGGTCAGAAATGGCATCCGCAGATGCAGATCATTGGTGTGTTGAACTTTTTGCTCGCCTTCCAGCCTTCCAGCCTTTGCATCCCTGAGCCACCTCTCCGTCTTCCATGTGAATGGAGGAACCAGAACCAGCTGTGCTTGTGAAAATCCCTGTGTTCAACCGTCAGATTGATAGTTAAACATGGTTAAACCACGAATGTTTCACAGCATATCCATGGCAATAGTCCAGTGGAGCTGAACCAAAAGGTTGCGAGGTTGCACTGGTTTCCAGATGCTGAATTTGGCTTCTAAAGCATGAGGGGTAGTCGGTATATTGATGTATATTGATGTATGTTGTATACCCCCAAGTGATTGTCCCAGTAGGGACACTGACTGAGGATCAGTGGATTTAGGGCTAGCCTCATTATCCAAGGCCTCAAGAAACAATAGAACCACCAGCCTTAACGAATGCAGTCCCCATGGATTCGTTTGCCAATCCCAGGTTTGCAGAAACGGCTGGAGGCGATGTCAACAATAGCTGGACGGTTTATTTATGTTTATTTCATGGAGAATTTCCAAATACATCCAGGATGATTTGAGGGCACCTCCCATTTAAGGAAACCTCCATAATATGTTTTAGCTGACGGAATTTTTACCGTCCAGCAAAACGCATAGATTTTGATGGGGTGGGGTGGGGTGGGGTGGGGTGGGATGTTAACGTTCATTTGCACTTCCACACATACGTGATGCTACGCCACTGCTTGTTCTTCTGCAACTTCCACACAGACGTGATGCTACGCCACTGCTTGT
>Ga0126342_10023212_pt1 | contig 10172 bp, 6 predicted proteins | sample Cyp1metagenome_FD_92528 | JGI IMG/M metagenome (GOLD analysis project Ga0126342, IMG submission 92528) | Coral microbial communities from Lord Howe Island, Old Settlement Bay, Australia - Cyphastrea 1 metagenome | ecosystem: Host-associated > Invertebrates > Cnidaria > Coral ... | reverse complement strand
TAGGCTTCATGACTGTCCTTTTCCGACGTGTGACTGCATGGTTTTTCAGCCTCGAGTGACATCTTGTCATCTCCAGGCTGCCACTGAACAAAAGTTTAGGTGGTTCATTCCACCTTCTGTGCCGTTTCCTGCTGCCTCATGGTAGAGGCTTTCAACTCACAAAAACAGCAAAACTGGAAAAAGTCCTCATGGCAGAGGTTTCGAGTGAGCCGGTTTCCACGGCCCCTTTCTCTTGACTGGACTGCTGCAGTCCGGTCGACATGAAAAACTTGCTTTAATTAAGGCTCTCAAACGCTCTCGAAGCTGCATATCCGGGGACCACCTGTGAAGCATTTCTTTTGATTTTTGACTAAACCTCAAGCCCGGCAGGAAAGATAACCCATCAGCGAGGTATATTTTGGCTACTTTTGATGAATTCCACCTGCCTTTGAGCAATGCCTGTTCCATACTGCCGGTTTGTTGAAATAAAGCTGTCGCGCCACCACGTCTAAGACTGTAAGGCCTGAACTCATGGCTCTGTAAGTCAAATCTTTTGATGTGATGGGCAAAAACCTTTCTGAAGCTTGAAGCAGATTTGGACCAAATGGGAACCTTATGAAGCCCCTGTTGATTTTTCATTGCCACTGCGGCGTGTAATGTCTCAATAGCCAGAAAAGAGGTGATGCTTACTGTCTCCTTTGCTGCGTTAAGAAGTCCTGTCTTAGTGTCAGTAAGACTAATAACGCCAGTGTCAGGACCAAGCAAAAGGTCACAGGGGCGAGACTGTAGTAACTCCCCGGTGCGTAATAACCCATAAAATCCCAAACACAACATTGCAGCGAACTCCAAGTCACAGTGACTGATGGCATACATAATCCAAGCGTCAATGATTTGAGCTGTCAATGGAGGTGCTCTGTTTGGGGATTCAAGTTTTCGCCAGACTGAAAAGACTTTCCAAGCTTGTGGCAACCCTTTCCTGGTCCAAGGTTCAAAATGATGAATGCCGCACAGTGCGTCGCGAGTCTCCCCGCTCCCAGCAACTCTGTATCCAGTCAGAAACCTTTTCATCCATATCCATGAGATTGGAACTCCTTTCCAAAACTGGTAAAATAGCTGCCAAACCATGGTAATAACGCTGTTGGGTTTTGAGGGTGATCCCAGCGTCCCGCAGCACGATGTTAGCTCGTTGCTGAACTCTTTCAGCGCGGGTGCGGCGCGCACAAAACGTCCACTTGACGGGACGCTTCATCCGTTGGATTTTCACTCGACTCCACGTGCGCCACTATCATGGCGATGCCAAACCCTAGTAGCCATGCGTTCATCTCTTTCAAGAGTTTTCCCAAACGTTTGCTACCTGTACGACCCTTTGCAAGTATAGACATGGCAACAAAACTGTCGGTAACATGAAAGAGTCTTATGTGGCATCTGTTGTTATGAAGGACCTGAAACTTGAGGGCAAGGAAAATTGCACGGAGTTCCAAACTGTTGATGTGTTCACTCTGACACCACTTTGTTTTGAAAATAGGGAGCCACTTCCACCATCCCGCTTGTATTGATTGTCTTGTTACCGCTTTTGGACTGAGAATTTGACCAGTAGTGATGCGAATGTCAGACCCCGTATGATTTACTTTTGTAAGAAGAAATTGATTGAGTTGTTGAACAGAATACGGTACCCCCAAATCTCGAAGTCCATACTGGAGTTGTCTTCCTAAAGGAGCTTTAAAAGCAATTGGTGCACAGTATCCTGGAGCTAACCCCATCCTGTCAACTAGATGTTGATATTGAAGTACTGGTAGGAAGTCTCGTGCCATGCAATACGCTGGAATCACAAAGGAAAATATGCTGAAACTGTCGCCCAACAAGGATAACATCTCATCATGATATTTTTCCACATTGCTTTTGATGGTAGATGCGCTCATGCAGAGCGAGGTGTGTCCAGCCCCATATCCCAGTAGGATTTCTTTTTCCCCTGCATTGCAAAGTCGCCACTGGTTTCCTGTCCAGAAAATAAAACGTTCTTGGTAATGGTATGGAGGGAACCTGTAACTGTCAGCAGTCCAGCGGGCAATTGTGTCTGAGTCACATCTTTCCAAACCTGCTGGCCGTGGGGGTGGCTGTCTGCGTTTTATGCTTTTCATGGCGGTTGGCAGCACATGCCCAGCCTCCCCTCCGGGCCATAGTGTTCCCTCCGTCAGCCATTGTTCATGTTCGGGATACCCAGATGAAGCGGTCACTTTTATCCAGTATCTTTCTTCAGTGAACACCAGGTCAGTGGGGCCAGCCTCCAACTCTTCCGAAGACCAGCATAGTCTAGGACGTTGCATTGGAACAGCATCACTACAGTTCAACCAGTATGGGCGCACTCCCAAGGCAGCTGTGATCTTCTCACATTCAGCACGGTCCATGGATGCTACATTTTCCGCAGTGTATTTGACTGTCACATGGTGTGGGGCCTCATCCTCCAGAATCTTTTTGATCCGCACAACTTCCCAGAATAACGAAGAAGCGGGCCCTTCCAAACCTTGCCCGTTGGCCTTTACTCCAGAAAGATCCGTACATGGAAACCCAGCCCACAGATGTATCTGAACCAGGGGCACGTATTTTCTGAACCAGCCCTGCACCATCTCAGCTGTTACCTGCCTCACATCGCCAAACAGCTCAGCATGAGGCCATCTTTTCCCTGTCACACGTTGTGCTGGTCCATGTGTGTCAAAACATATTGCTCCCACTGGCACGATTCCAAGAATATCATAACATCTCAGTGCACCCCCTATCCCATTGAAAAGAGACACAATGAGGATGGGGGCTTTTCGAGGCCACAAGTCAGAAAACATTGCTGCAGTGAAATCTTGCCCTTCCGTTGTCAGTTCTCTGCTTACACCAATCGCACCGCCCTTGTTTGAGGCATCACTGGCTGTGATGTCTGTGGCAATGGGGGCTCCCAGAAACGTGTGCAACAAGGGAACCAGCGCCATACTCGTGAACAATTCCCTCTTGACGCTCCTCACCAGTTCCAAATGAATCCCTTTTGCGCTGATGAACTTCCAGGTGTCATCCAAACAGGCCATGGCAGGTCTACGGAATTGAAAAACATGCACCCATCTTCCGGCAATAATTTGTAATAGTTTCTTTGAAAGATGTGGTCGACTCAACAAGAAAAGGGTAGCATGGATAAGTTTGAGGAAACGTTCTGGTGAACCCCCAATAGTCCGGTTAGTCCCATCTATATGAGCACCTAACTCCTGAGCCTCAGTTTCAGCCCGTTTTCGTTTCTTGTCAGAGGATATCACTTGAGCTTCAGCCCAGGCTTTCTCAGCCAGCTGATGTAACACCTCTCCGCCTTCAAAGGTGTCGCCAACTGGAGCCACTTCCCCCGCAGCAAAATTGTCCAAATACACATGCCAGAAAGTTCTACCCTGATTGTTTGCTTGTTTGATAACCCCGGTAACCCACAGTGGTAAAGGCAAACCCCTTATGATCTGATTGTGTGACCCCAGACCGCCAAACTTGAGGATATTGTCGCTCGCTTCTTGCATAAGAGAAACAGAGTTTGACCATCCCATGGGTAATACCGCGCATGATAAAGCATACCAGTTGTTGTTGGGTAAACCAATATCAAAGCCCCTTCTCTTCACGTTGAAAGACAACAGTGGTGACCAAATAGGTGGAAGTGCAAAGAGATAGAACGCATTGGACATGTCAGATTGCCATACCCGAACTTCATGACCTTCCTCAACCACTATATTCATCCATGATGTGATTTGCGGTAAGGTTTTGACTGTACCCGGGAACTCCTTGACAATGGAATTAGAAGGAACCAGATTCATGATTAAACGCAGAATAGGTTGTTGTCCAGGCTGTTTACCAGGTTTTTCCACTCCAAACAAACCATTGAGAACCTTCTCTCCCCGGAATTCCAAAACATCATCCAAAGGTGTCCAACGGCAAACTCCCCTTCTTACCAACTCATCTGCAATCGCCTCCATTTCACCTTCATGCGCATGAATTTTTCCTTGCAATTTAGGAAGTTTCTGTCCCACATCCTTAACCACATTCTTCATGGGGTTGGAAAGGAAATCAACTGAGGATTGAGAAAGAAAACGACAAAGGTCAATTGAACCTCCATGTTCACAAGGTGGCAACGCAGGCAAAACCTGTTGTAGGGAAAGTTTATGACACGTACCTACTTCTTCTCCAACATAGTTAACCCTTCGGCCACGCAATTCTTTTTCAACCAAGGAAGGGTCGATGTCCATGGCTAGGTCGTGCGCGGTCAATCGGTCAACTGACCTCCGCACTGACTCCACTAGTCTCCGCTCAGCCTTGCACCAGCCCATCGCACGCAGGGGGCCAACGGCGCCGGCTAAGCAGTTCAACGCGAAGCAAGCCACGAGGCACCACGCCTCTCTTCCATGAAGTTGGAAAAAGGGCTCCTCACGGATTGTTTCCAGAGGAGTGACTTGCAAAAGCCCGACCAGGTGGCTAAAATCCCCCAAGCTCACAGGTAAGGCCAGACGAGCTCGTCGGACCTTGGGCCACACGCCGGTATGAAAAATGGCATCCAAAAGGTGTCTGTTGTTGTGGGCTGCGGCCGCACGAGGAGCGTTGACCATCCACCAAGCAAGGACGCAACCAGAGCTCCCCAAGGTGCGGCACGACCGCCAAAGGTCAGCCACCTGGAGCTCACGGAGCGCCAAGAGAGGGCTGCTTTCGGCGCAGGCCAGCAGCGTCCCCTCATCTGCTATTTTGGAGGGTCTGGCTTCTCCTGGCTCTTCGTCCAGTCCGAAGCGGCTCTCTCGTGATTCTGCCAGCCCTTTCCCTTTCCTCGGCCTTTGCTGTCGGCCTTTCCTTTCTTTCCCTTTCCTGTGCTTTCGCCCCCATAGCTCCAATCTCCTTTTCCTCTGCCGCGTCCTTTGCCGCCCCATGGAGTCCACGTTGTAGTCCCTTTGCCCTGCACGCGATCCACCAGTTTGCTGTGCTTTCGAGTTGCAAGGACCATGCTGCTGGAGGCGGCGGCGGCATCCTCTAACGGAAAGAGTTCCATGTGCCTTGCCGCCCCACAATTTTGGTCCAGCAAACTCTGATGTATGGCGATGAACCTCGCCGACAGTGCATCGCCCACTCTCGCTACATCTCCTCGGCGAAGGAGGTCCACTGCAGCAGCGAGGGTATACATTTCCCTCAGTTCCTTCTGGTGGGAGGCATAGGCGCTCTTGATATGTTGATGGAAATAAGAGACCACCTTGACCCCGCTTGTAATCTTCTTCTGCTCGTCCGGGATCTCGAGGGCTGCATCCTGTTCCATCTGTGCCTTGATGTGCTCGATCAGCAAGGCCAGGATGCTTCCTGGCTTCTCTCTCGACTTCTTCTTCATTGGTGCTTCCAGGTCGGATGAGGTGCTCTCCTCCTCGGCTTCCTGATCCTCCGAGGTGCTTCCTGAAGAGTTCGAAGAGCTCCTGATCACTCCACCTTCGATCCTCCTCTTCTTCCTCTTCTTCTTGTCTTTCTTCTTCTTTTTCTTCTTGTCTCCTTTGTCCTGACCTAGAACTCCGCGTAGGGCATCTTGTAGGGTCTGCAAAGCTCCCTCCTTCTTCTTCTTCCGCTTCTTGTCGCTGTGACGCGCACGGTTCAAGGCCAGCGCTTGCTGAGCTAGTTGACCACTCCATGTCCTCATAGAACCGCCGTTTGTACCCTTGTATGGGACTACGGCTCCTGTCTTTTCGATGGGGCCCTTGGAGCGTCGCCCATGGCTCTCCTTGGGATTGCCCTTCATGTTCGAGCCAGTTGTCAACAAGTCGGAAGGTGCATAGCCTGAACTGTCGTCCTCCGCACCATCTCCTCCACTCTCCTCGGAGCCGGATCCCACCACGTCCGGCAGGGGTTCATCCTCTCCAACTTCGTGGTGACGCTTGCGTACTTCTTTCAACCTTTCTCTTAGCTTCTCTCTCTTCTCCGCATCGAGCTCGGCGTCGTCCTCCTTTTTCTTTGTGTCCTTCTTTCGGCCATCCCGGACCTCTCCAGCGGCCGTCTTCTTGCGATCTTTTGTCTCTTTCGTGCCCGGCGTGGCGCCAGCACGTGGAGATTTGGGCTCTCGAAGGGCACCCTTGCGGGGGGCTCTCTTGGCTGTTGCGCTCTTCTTCACCCCAGCAATCCACTTCTTGAGCTCCTTGTAGATCTTGGCGGTGACATAGTCGGCCTTGAAATTGTCTGCTGTCCAGGTCCTCAAAATGGTGGCATGAATCACACCTGGCCCCCTGGACTCGCCTGGCATTTCGACGCAAGGCTGACTGCTGCATAGATGAAGGTAACCCAAACGGCTCCCAAAATGAGCTTCTATGCCAGCTGAAACCTCTGCGTTCTCGGCGCCCATGAACCGGACATTGAGATAGATTGATCCATCCACATTGTACTCGGCCTCGTGGGTGAAGAAAGCTGCCCATGTTTCTTCGAACACTGGCAAATTGGTTCCTGCTAAATCGACCTCCACAATTCCACCCTTTGGGGGGTTGAGGCCACTCCATGCCTCCTTGTCGTAGATCTCAACAGTGCTCCCGTCTCCGAACTCTGCCATCTCAACGGCCGAGCCGGCCTAGGTCCGTCGCCCCAGGCTGAGATGAAGTGAGTTCTAAAACGGATCCACCAAGCCTGCGATGAACTGCTTTGTTCGGGTCCAAGGCTAACCTGTGCAACCTCTGATGCTTTCTTCCACCTCGTCGAGTGGTACCTCGGTTCTTCTTCCGGCCTGAGTGATTATGTCCTGACTCGTGCCTCTTGGTTGATGACCTTTTGCTGCCAGCGGTGTCTTCACGACCCTCTGCACGGCTCAAGGTTGTCCCAATAGACCTCAATCCAGGAGGCGGGCCGTCCGGCTCAGGGGGACGCCTGTCCGTACCGTGGGACTTCCTGATCGGGGTGCGCGACCGGGCCTGTCGGCGCCGCCGTTCAGCGTCCTCCTCGGACTCTGACCCTTCCTCACCTGCGCTTTCCTCTTCCTCCTCCTTCGGGGGGACTGCGTCTCGGCTGCGCCTACGAGGGAGGCTCGACCTGTGGTCAGCTCGCTCGCGAGAAGGTTCCCTAGGACGCGCAGCGGGAGGCCCAGCGCTGTCCCGGGGACCTTCCAGTCGCGCAAGGCCAGCAGATAAAGACCTCAAGGCACGGATCTGCCGGGCACAATTGATCACCAGATCACTGGCCAGCAATCTCGCGCCCGGGCTGTCCCACCCCGCGGAGAGTTCTCGGCCTATGGACTCCCAACAGGAGCAGCCGAGACACCAACTATCCCCCTCGTTGGCCGGCGAGTTACGGCACTTATTGCAAAGAGGGGGAGGCATCCAAAATCCTAAGGACAAAACCTAGCAGAGCCCAAACACGTGCGGAGGCCAGCAAATCAGCCTATGATTCAAGCAGAAAACATATATATAATTATATATTATATATATATAATTATATACATATAAATCAAAGGTGGTTACCTTGTTGGGTGAGTTATAATGCAAAGCGACTGCAACTACTTGAAAAATGCAAAAACAAAATACGGGAGCAGGCCCATCTGTCCATGAGGTGGTTGAGGAAAGTGGGGAAGCGTGCGGTCTTTCCATCCATCTTGCTACGCCCTAAAGTAAGTGAATGTGTACAACACAAATTTCTGGGGTCAGTGTGTGCAATACAAATTTCTGGGGTCAGTGTGGGCGGGGTAAATCATGTTGACACCATCAGCCGTGCTTTAGTGCTGCGCCAGGTTAAGCACCCTGGATCCCTTCTTGAAGATCATCGATGTGCCTCCGCAGTGAGGATAGGTGAAATTATTTGTGTGATTTTCCACCAAGAGAGCCAGCAAAGCAATCCAAACATAGCGAAACCATCAACTTCTTGCTTTTTGGAAATACAGTGTCAAGATGGCAAATTGCAAACTATCCTTCAGTGGTTTGCTTCCTCCAGCTGCCTATTTTGTCCAGCGACATTCGATGATATTCATGGCTAGACTTCAGCGGTGGATCCCGGCCGCGCCTACTTCCGGCATCCTTTGGAGCAGACCATCAGGGAGATCTGGCTGTCCTTCCATCGGCTCAAAGCCTGGCACAGCTGGATGTGCATCCCAAGGGTCCCAAGTGGACAACCGAAGTTCTAAGCCAGTTATTTTATGGTATCGACTCCAGTTAACACTGGCCGGATATCTGGATAGTCCCTTTCAAACCACCTCTACTTAGATTTTGTACCGAATTAGTAAGTGGTTACAACCTGTATTATATGTAAAGTCAGCTGGACGCTCCACTGCCGAGCCTCCCAGAATCTGGCCAGAAGAGTCTTGCCTCGCATGTGCAACCGTCGCATGTAGAAGTTTGTTGAACAGCGAGGGTTTTTCTCTGATGATGATGCTGATGCTGATGCTGAAGATTATGATGGTGGTGATTAACTGGTATGATGAACAGCGATTGTGGTTGCGATTCCAGTTTCAATTCAGCATCCAAGCTACCAGGAGCCGTCCACAGTCTGCGTGGCCATGGCTGTCGCTGACGTTCCACTCATCAGCTGCATCAACACATCGCCTGTGCGGAAAGTCAAGAGATAGAATCTAGGTCAGTAGATGAGGACTTAAACCTTGGCGCAATCATCTTCCAATTTGTGCTGCGCAGCGTGATGTTTCAACTGGTACTGTGTTGACGTCTCTGTAGCTGTCTTTATGTTGTCAACTGCACCGAAGGGTTGTCAATCAGGACCTTCAATGGTTAAGCCCGAACTAGTGAAAGCAGCATAGAAATCAAATGATTCTCAACAAGGATTGGCTCATTTGGGGGTATGTGGGGTACTACCATAGATAGTATCGGTTTATCGTCCCCATCACCACTTCCGAGACAGTGCCTTCCCTCAGGCTCACTGCGGCCCAGCGCCCTTGATCCTTGCAACACAGGGTTCCACCAGTTCCACCGTTTGCAAACGAAGCAAACGGCCAATATCGGCCAATCATAATTTTCCCCAGATCTCGCCTGTATGGGCGGGTATGAAGTACAACTGGGCGGGCCGTTCGATTCACTGTGGGTACCAAACACTACTGCTGTGGGTTAAACAGAACAAATCCTTGAACTGTGATATTTCACCCAACCTTGAGTGCGGATCAGAATTGGGAACGCCCCAATTGGATCCAAATGGGCTGTTTAGCCCAGAACGTAATATTGAACCACACCAATACCCACTTGAATGCAGGCAGCTGACCCTCCATAGGCTTGTAAAACCAGAGCCATGGTTTTCAACCTTGTTGTGATGGGTGTGTCGAAAAATGGGCCAAACATGTTAATGGGGAACAGAATCATAAGCCACTAGATTTTGGGGTAAAATGGCCCCTGATTGGAACCAAACTTATGTTGACATGTGGGATGCTAAACAGCTGAAGCCAATGCAGAGTATTCAAGCAACAGTAGCACCAGTACAACAGAAACGGGTGGCGTCAAGATCCAAATCTTAAAATAAAACAACTAAAAATCCTCCAGTAAAGTACTACCCCAAGGAGAAGTCCCTTTATTTGCCAATGATTACAGCCAAAAAAACAGCGGCCCCATCCGTCCTGATACAGGAATGTCTCCAGTGCCTCATCCCAGTAGGTCGGCTGATCCGAGAGCATCACCTCAATAGGGGCGATAGGAACCAACCAAAAGTGGGAACATAACTATGGGTTTGGTGCTGCCCAAAAAAGAATTGACTATCAGAAATCTCCCAATTTGGCGGGTTTGAACCAATCAACCAATGAGAGCTTCAGCAAATTCATGCACGGAGGATGCTTTGCTGCTTGATGGTCTATATAGTATAGACTATAGAAGCCAATCCCGAAATTGGCCAGTCAATGTCACTTCATAATTCTGCATCACAAGATCATGAGTGAATGCAACGTGCACGCAATGCATGCAAGTATTGTGTATCACTTAACACACCTGCAATCCAGGATTTACTTTGATGGTACCTCCAAAATCAAAGTATTCCCAGTTGATTCCGAGGTGGTGGATTGTTCCAGCAAATCCAGGTAGCGCATGTCAGTCATATACGTTTACTGAACTTACACGCGGTGCATTGCATACATGTAGACTCTCTCTTCAATATATATATATATACATACATACACAATAACTATTTACATACACAAACATACACCTAAACACAATATATATATATATAACTGTATATGTATATGCACATGCCATCCC
>Ga0126342_10023211_pt1 | contig 10173 bp, 9 predicted proteins | sample Cyp1metagenome_FD_92528 | JGI IMG/M metagenome (GOLD analysis project Ga0126342, IMG submission 92528) | Coral microbial communities from Lord Howe Island, Old Settlement Bay, Australia - Cyphastrea 1 metagenome | ecosystem: Host-associated > Invertebrates > Cnidaria > Coral ... | reverse complement strand
CCACCGCCAACCCCAACCACACCGCCGAAGCCTTTCCGTCGCTTTTACCAGACTCCACTTCATGTTTTTAGAGAGAAAATGGCCGCGTCGCTTTTACCAGACTCCACTTCATGTTTTTTTCCTATTTTTTCCTTGCCCTCTCCCCTTTCTTTTTTCTTCGGTTCCTTTCTTGCTCACCTACCTTTTGTGTTCCCCCTCTCAAGTTTGTCATATTTTGCACAGTTGTTATCAGCATACTACGCGTGGAGAGAGTTGGGATGGTGCCGCATGTTTATTTTTGTTGCGGCTTTTCGGTTTTCTTTGAGCAGGCTTAAAAACAGTTTTTTTTTGATGCTGAACCAGACCTTTGTTTTGCTGCTGGTTAAAAGACGCCTTGGTGCAACTCCAAGAAATGAGCAATAGAAACGCAGAGAAACTGCTCAATGTTTTGTTGATATTCGTTGCACGTGCTTTACATCATTCAAGAGGCGCTTCTGAGCAAGAACGGCGTGAACTTTGCTTCAGCAGCTCCTATTTTGCTGGCTATTTGGCAGCAAGTCCGTTAGAGCAATGCTTTCGCAAGCCTTCTCAACCTGGCTAAGGTTGGCGCAATTGCTGCCGCAGCTGCGGCGTGGTTTATTGCTTCGAGGAAGAAGTGAGCTGAAAAAATTGGCTGGTTGAATCTGGTTGAGAAGTGAGATCTCACATCTTTGTAGAGGTTGAGTCTGTTGGTCTCAGCGAATGTGCTTTGTGACCCAGGCCCCACGACTATTGACGTGCTACTGTGTGGCTAAGCCCAGTGGCCATGTACAGGGCCCTGTCACAGAGTCTTCAAAAACCCACTCCGTGCGATGTTCAGCCTGCAGGACAGACAAACAGTGGTAACGCAAGCTCTATACTCTATACGTACCGACGTACCTTCCATTGTTGTAAGCACAAATTTCCTCCATGCGAGCCTCAAAAACTTTCATTTTAAGGCGTTCAAGGCACATGTGTTTCATACAGATAAAGTTGTTGGAGTACCTTGCGGACCTAGCACTTGCAAACTGGACTGAGCATGTTGTCCAAATTGGGATCGTTGACGCTTACATGTTGGAGCAGCCTTGCACAATTGTTGACCATGAAGTGAACACACGGTGAACATCTTGCTGCCTGATGCATTAATCAAGGGGCATTTGAATCAACATCGGCACGGACCGAATCTTCAACGGTGAATGAGGCCCTGTTTTGGCCAAAACTGAGTGGTCAACTTTGAACACATGCATCATTTTGTTCATTTTCGTGCCATTGGTGCAGTGATACTAAAATTGCATCCAAGTCCTGTATGTAGCTAATGCCCCAACGATAACAAAGGTACCACATTCAAGTACCATGCTGAAGACCACGCTTGACTCAAAACACTTTGGGACTTAGGGAGCCAAACTAATGGCTTGGCAAAAGCATTCATACTTCACGGACAAGAGTATCTTAATCGAAATAGACTGAAATAGAATATTCGGTGATGCTTTGACAGTCGAACCCAGTGAATTGTTGCCGGGTGGTTGAAAGCAAACCACCTCAGCTACCATGCCCACTGCGATCAGAACCTGGCGGTTGAGGTCCAGCCATGGATAGTCAGATCGGAAGCCGGCAGTTGAGGTCCAGCAGTGCCCACTGCGCGCGGAAGTTGGCGAAGAGATTGGCGACGAGTTGGCAAGGCGGAAGTGGACGTGGAAGTTGATGCAGGCATGATCGAGGAGAAATTGGAGGAGGAGGAAGAGGAGGAGGCGGAGGAGGAGGAGGAGAAGGAGGATGAGGAGAACAGCTCTGATAAAATCTAACAATCCTCACCTGGCAGGTGGGGAAGTATGCGTTTTTTTGGTTGTGTAACTTCATTCCGCTAGCTTGGCGAGATTATATCAGCGGTCTTTCCAATGCAAAGTCCGCGGTATCAAAAAAATATTCGTATCCATGACCAGCAGGCTTGAAATATCTGTGGACATAATATTTTGGGGTTTACTGCGCCAAACAATGTTGTGCTATACTCGCCAAAATAATTGAAATCTTATAATGAATTCAAAAAAGTGATGTCCACACGCGGTAACTTCAAAATAACGGAAATACAAAACGAACATTCCCCAAAAAAACGCTACTTTACTTCGAGTTATCCCCACCATGACATTTATACGTTTTATTACTGGCAAATCTTCTGATATTCTATCTGACATATCTTCTGGCATTTTATCTGGAATATCTTCTGGCATTCTATCTGGCATATCTTCTGACATTCTATCTGGCATATCTTCTGGCATTTTATTTGGCATATCTTCTGGCATATCTTCTGACATTCTATCTGGCAAATCTTCTGGTGTTCTATCTGGCAAACATTCTGGCACTTTATCTGGCAAACATTCTGGCACTTTATCTGGCATACCTTCTGGCATTCTATCTGACATTCTATCTGGCATACCTTCTGGCATTCTATCTGGCATATCTTGTGGCATTCTATCTGGCATATCTTCTGGTATATCTTGTGGCATTCTATCTGGCATATCTTCTGGCATTTTATCTGGCATATCTTCTGGCATTCTTTCTGATATTCTATTTGGCGTTCTATCTGGCAAATCCTCTGGCATTCTATCTGGCCGTTGAGGTCCTGCGGTGCCCACTGAGCTCGGAAGGTCCCAGGTTGAGGTCCAGCGGTGTCCACTGAGCTCTGAAGGTCCCAGGTTGAGGTCCAGCGGTGCCCATTGGTAGTTGAGGTCCAGCAGTGCCCACTGCGCTCAGAGGCGGTTGAGGTCCAGCCGTGGATAGTCAGATCGGAAGCCGGCAGTTGAGGTCCAGCAGTGCCCACTGTGCGCGGAAGTTGGCGAAGAGATTGGCGACGAGTTGGCAAGGCGGAAGTGGACGTGGAAATTGATGCAGGCATGATCGAGGAGAAATTGGAGGAGGAGGAAGAGGAAGAAACGGAGGAGGAGGAGGAGGAAAAGGAGGATGGAGAACAACTCTGATAAAATCTAATAATCCTCACCTGGCAGGTGGGGAATAGATATTCAACCTCCGCGCAGGAGGAAATATAGATTTAATTTGTATTCGTAAAAATTCAAAAATTATTAAAATTTTGAAAAAAAAAGGTCGCGGAAAAATTCCATATATATATTAAATTTAGAAAATATATTTTAAAAATTCAATTGAAAAACTTACCAAACGACAATGGATCAGAGGGGCATCAAACCCCCGACCGATCCTGATCGACTATATTATATTTACATCCCCCCCCTTTAACCCTGGAATATTTGGGAGGGGGGGTAAGGCAAGAAATTTCCGAGAAATATTTTACCTGATTATGTGAAATATACTTCCCCTATGTATTTTTTGGGCTTCGGAAAAACGTGGGGGGGGATTTTTCGGATGCTATATTTTAGCCTAGAAATCGTATAATATACCTTTTTATTTTGCGTAAAACGAATATATATTTTTTATATATTGATATTATTTTTTTTTGGATTTTTTTTAATTATTATGTGGATAGGATTTATATTATATATAAATATATAATTACCGATTTCTAAAAAAAATAATAAAAAAATAAATTTATTAAATAACTTTTTAGGCTTGAATTTAATTATGTTTAGAAATTATTATAAAGCAGAATTTTTTTAGCTGAAATATTTTACTTTAGGGAAATAACATATTTTGAAGTAAACCCGCCCCTAAAATAAAATATTTTAATTTTTACAAATATTTATTGGAAATATTATTATTTTTTTTAAACTAATAAAATTTTAACCTCTGAATAGGGAAAAAAATATATTAAATTAATTTTAATTTTTATTTATATAAATTAAATTTATATTTATTAATTTAATAAAAATTATATATATTTTTTTTAAAAAATTAATATTGGAAAATTATAAATATATATATTTTTTATATAACTAAATTAAAATAATAATAATTATTTTACTTCGAATTATTCCTATTAAAACATTTATATATTTTGTTATTGGTAATTTTTTTGTATTTTATTTGACATATTTTTTGGCATTTTATTTGAAATATTTTTTGGGATTTTATTTGGAATATTTTTTGATATTTTACCTGGCATATTTTTTATAAAATGTTTTGGTATATTTTTTGGCATAGTAGCTGGTATATTTTTTGACATTTTATTTGGTAAATATTTTGGTATTTTATTTGGTATATTTTTTGGTATTTTATTTGATATTTTATTTGGTATAGCTTTTGGAAATATTTTCTGGCATTTTATCTGGTATATTTTTTATAAAATATTTTGGTACATTTTTTGGCATAATATTTGGTATATTTTTTGATATTTTATTTTGTATTTTATCTGAATTTTTTTGGTATTTTATTTGATATATTTTTTGGAAATTTATTTGGTATATTTTTAAATATTTTATTTGGTATATTTTTTGGCATTTTATTTATTATATATTTTATTTGATATATTTTTTGGCATATGGTTTGGTATATTTTCTGATATTTTATTTAATATATTTTTTGGTATATTTTCAGGCATTTTATCTGGCATTCTATTTGGCATAGTTTTTGACATTCTATCTGGACTATTTTCTGGCATATCTTCTGGTATTTTATTTAATATATATTTTTTGGTATTTTATCTGATATATTTTTTAATATTTTACCTGGTATATTTTCTGGCATTCTATTTGGTATATCTTCTGATATTCTACCTGATATATCTTTTGGTATTTTATCTGACATTTTATTTGACATTTTATTTGGTAAATATTCTGGGTCAGCGGTGCCCACTGAGTTCGGAAGATCCCAGGTTGAGGTCCAGCGGTGCCTACTGAGCTCTGAGGGTCCCAGGTTGAGGTCCAGCGGTGCCCACTGGGTTCGGAAGCCGGCAATTGAGATCCAGCGGTGCCCACTGCACTCAGAACGGTTGAGGTCCAGCCGTGCCTACTTAGATCGGAAGCCGGCTATTGAGGTCCAACAGTGCCCACTGCGCTCAGAACCTACCGGTTGAGGTCTAGCCGTGTCCACTCAGATCGGAAGCCGGCAGTTGAGGTCCAGCGAGTTGGCAAGGCGGAAGTGGACGTGGAAATTGATACAGACATGGTCGAGAAGAAACTGGAGGAGGGGAGGAGGAGGAGGAGAAAAAGGATGAAGAAATTAATTATGATAAAATATAATAATTCTTATCTAATAAATATAAAATAATATTATTATATAATATTTAATTTTAAATTATTTTTCATATTATTTTTTATTAAATATATTATTATATATATTTTTTTTTTCTAAATTCAAACATAAATTATTTTTATTAATAATAAAATATTTTTTAAAATTATATTATTTTTTTCGAATTATGTCCATTATTTTATTTATATATATATATATTATTGGTAAATCTTCTGATATTCTATCTGATATATTTTCCGGCATTTTATCTGGTATATCTTCTGGCATTCTATTTGGTATATCTTCTGGTATTCTACCTGAGATATTTTCTGACATATAGTTTGGCATATCTTCTGACATTTTATCTGGCAAATCTTCTGGCATTCTATCTGGCCGTTGAGATCCAGCGGTGTCCACTGAGCTCGGAAGGTCCCAGGTTGAGGTCCAGCGGTGTCACAGTGTCCATTGGGTTCGGAAACCGGCAATTGAGGTACAGTGGTGTCCACTGCACTCAGAATTTGGCGGTTGAGGTCCAGCCGTGCCCACTCAGATCGGAAGCCGGCTGTTGAGGTCCAGCAGTGCCCACTGCACTCAGAAATTGGCGGTTGAGGTCCAGCCGTGCCCACTCAGATCGGAAGCCGGCAGTTGAGGTCCAGCAGTGCCCACTGCGTGCGGAAGTTGGCGAAGAGACTGGCGACATATTGACAAGGCGGAAGTGGATGTGGAAATTGATACAGATATGGTCGAGGAAAAATTGGAGGTGGAGGAAGAGGAGGAAACGAAGGAGGAGGAAGAAAAGGAGGATGAGGAAATTAAATTTGATAAAATCTAATAATCCTTACCTGACAGGTAGAAAATTATTATTTTTTATCTATATTTTTATCGATTTATATTTTATATTATTAATTTATCATAAAATTTATAATTAATATATATAATATTAATTATTCCTAAAAAAATCAAATTATAATTTTAAATTCAATCCGTCAATATTGCCCCAAACCATCCATACTTATAATAAAAAATACACCAAATAAATATTTGTTTAATATAATAATATATTATTATTAAAAATAATATATTATTTAATTTATTTTTTTTATAAATATTATATATTAATAATTAAATATATTTAATATATTTGAAAATAAATATATATTAATTAAATTATAATAAATATAATTATAATATATATTTAGAATTATATAATTAATATTAATATATATTATATATCTATATACATTTATCAGATCAGGCTAGGAATTCTAATTTTCCAATAAAAAATATAGGTTTTATAAATTAGGAATATAAAAAATAATAATAACACATATTAAATTAATTTGAATTATCCCAGAAAAATGGTAATATATAAAAAATATATTTTCGAAATCATATTTAATTAATTTTTTTTCCTTAAATATCTATAATTATATTTAAATTATATAATTTTAGAATTACAATATTATTCTTTCTAAAATCTAATATCCAACCCAATATATGGTTTCGAATTTTTCGATCATATTTTTCGAAAATATCTAATTTATTGGATATATTATTCCTTAATAATTATTCAGAATAATCAATAAAAAATATTCAAAAAATATAAGGATTTAAAATTATGTTATTTGTCGGTAATTATTAATTTATTTTTCAAAATATATATATATAAATATAAAACATCATAAATTTTTAAAAAAAATAATATTATTTATAATAAAATATTAAAAATTATTTTTATTAAAAGAAAACTATCAAATAAGTAAAAATTTTTAAATTATATATATAATTTAATTAATATTTTAATATACCAATATAATACATCAAAAAAATAAAAAATAACTATAAACAAAAAAATATATAATTTTTATCAAAAAAAATATTTACATAAAAAAATTAATAATTTAAACAAACATAAACATAAAAAAAAATATAAGATAGTTAAATATCCAAATTAATATTATTAATATAATTTAGTTAATTTCCCCGATATAAAGGATACTAAAAATAAAAAAAAAAAACAATATAAGAAGATATTCAAAAAGCCGATTTCTTAGTATTTTTTAATTTTAATTTTAATATAAAATAAAAATATTTCGAATTTAAATCCCCCAAATCCTAAATTTATCCTTAAAAAAAAAACTAAAACATTCCCAGGTTATTATTTAAAATCAAATATATTTTTTTAAACATATTTAAAAAAATAATTTTAAAAAATATTTAAATCTAATTTTTAAATAATATTAATATTTAAAATTAAATAATAATAAATATATATAAAAAATAATATTTTTAATTTTAGTTAATTTAAATATATTTACCGCAATAAAAATAAATATAACAAATATTTAATTTTCTAAATATTCCCGTATATAAAATCTTCAAATATTTCATTTTCCAAAAATCATCTAGGTAAAAAATACCTAATATATAAACAATAATTTAATATATATCGAAAAAACATACTTATTTAATAATATCCCCCGTCCATTACTTTAGTAAAATAAATTCCACAAAAAATAGTTAAATTAAAACATAATCCAAATAAATTTTTAAAATATACCAAAATTATCTATTTCAATTTAAAATTTCAATCCATTCAAATATTCGAAAAAAAATTATAAAAAAATAAATATTTCTTTAAATAATTAAAAACCACTAAATAATCTATAAATATATTCCTAAAAATACTTAAAATTATATTTCAAAATTTTAGGTACCTAAAATTCCCAAAAAATAAATGTTTTGTAACTTATAATTTAAATATTTCCAAAAATTGTTTTTTAGAAAATAAAAAAAAAATCAAAAATATTATTTCATTAAATTCGTTTTTTTTTTTATTTCCTTAAGGAATAATCCCTCTAAAATCCTAAAAAATTCTTATACCGATATATTAATAATATATATTTTGTTTTTATTGTTATTTATATATAATACAAAATATTATATATAATATTGTTTAATTATTATAATCGGATTTTTTATATTCTACTTTCAAATTTCTACTTTGGGCATTGGGGGCAACACATGCCGTTTTCAGTAGTTGGCATGACCTGGCGACTTACGACGGTTTACTTATTTTTTGTTTTCTTCCCTTTGGAATTTTACCCCACATTTGGGAATAAACAACAAAATTATGCAAATAGCCGCGCGCTGCTTCAGATGCACATATCTTGTTTCTTTACGAATCTGCATTGAAATCCACCACGCCCCAAGCTTGCCCCAACAGTTGCTAGACCTCCTCCTTTGTGCACATAGTAGGGAAGCACCAAACCTTGGCTTTGAATCCATTTGATAAATTGTTTCCTGTTTCCAACTCTCTTTGGCTCTTTGTGCGACAAACATCAAGTGACTTGCGTCTGCCTTCTCTCTGGTCATCTCTCATCTATTTCTACTCTACTGCAGCAGTGATAGCACACTTCAGCTCATGGCGTCAGGGCAGAAGGTGCTCTTTGTGCCACCAGTTTTGCCTGTTGCACCTGTCACCTGTGATTATGAAGCAGATAAAATGCACATGTCGAAAACATACAGAGACGCATTCAGAAACATATGCGATAACACGCATTCAGAGACGCATTCAGAAGAAAAATAACATGCGGGGTTTCACCCAAGAAGCGCTTTTGTGTCGTGCCCATAAACGCTCAGCAGGCCTCAGGTTCGATCTTGATGTCTGGATTGACGCAAAAAGGGCCTCAAGTTGCACAATAGACCGGCAAAATGAATGCATAGGTTTGTCTGCCGCGAGCAGCTGGATTGTTCATGCAGCCAAACATATGCTCTATACTTACGCATTTGCAAAGCAATGGCAAGGAAATCTTACAACATGAACTGCTGAAACACAAAAAACAGTCTCAAGAACATCAATCCATTTGACTCTGAGCCATTCGCAGCACTGTCCCTCCACCTGTCACCGGTTCTTTGCCCGTCCATCTCGCGCAGTTACGTCATTTTTTGCTCTTACTTTGGATGATTGCGTGGAGACTGCAGATTTCATCAGCAATACAAAACGAATGAGTACATATCTATCTATTTATCTATCTATCTGTCTATCTATCTATCTATCTGTCTATCTATCTATCTATCTGTCTGTCTATCTATCTATCTATCTGTCTATCCATCTATCTATCTATCTATCTGTCTATCTATGTATTTATCTATCTATTGGGGGGCTCGTGAACTATCTATTCTAAACGAATATATTCTTTATCATTGTCCTTTCATAAGGGTGTTCATAAGGTAGGTTGGGCGCCCTGTTTGTCCACAAATTGTCCGCGTTTTTTCTGTTTTTTTATAGCCTTTTTCCACGTTTTGTTTTGCTTATTTCCAGCCTTTTGTCCACGTTTTTTCTGCTTATTTCCAGCCTTTTGTCCACGTGTTTTCTTCCTTTTTCACGCCTTTTGTCCACGTGTTTTGTCCACGTTTGGAACTTGAGATGTTTTTTTTGGATTTCATGGTGTGTGGAACATATTTGTGACACAGTGTGTGTGTGTGGACAGTATGTTGGCGGATGCATGAAATTGAATGAGGCAGGAATGAACAATCGCATCATGACATGCGCGGACACAAGTTGCAGACAACCTGCGGACAAACGTCAGGACAACATGGGGACACTGATGTGCACAAGTTGCGGACAGTAATGCGGACAAAGATGCGGACAAAGGTGCTGACACTGATGCGGACAAATATGCGGACACTGGTGCGGACAAAGATGCGGACACTGATGCGGACAAAGGTGCTGACACTGATGCGGACAAAGATGCGGACACTGATGGGGACAAAGATGCGGACATTGATGCGGACACTGCTGATGCGGACAAAGGTGCTGACACTGATGCAAACAAAGATGCGGACACTGACGCGGACAAAGATGCGGACACTGATGCGGACAAATATATGCGGACACTGATGCGGACAAATATGCGGACACTGATGCGGACAAAGATGCGGACACTGACGCGGACAACTTGCGGACAAAGCGCGGACAACTTGCGGACACTGACGCGGACAAAGCGCGGACAACCCGCGGACAACTCGCGGACAACT
>Ga0126342_10023210_pt1 | contig 10173 bp, 10 predicted proteins | sample Cyp1metagenome_FD_92528 | JGI IMG/M metagenome (GOLD analysis project Ga0126342, IMG submission 92528) | Coral microbial communities from Lord Howe Island, Old Settlement Bay, Australia - Cyphastrea 1 metagenome | ecosystem: Host-associated > Invertebrates > Cnidaria > Coral ... | reverse complement strand
TGTGGGTGGGGTGGGGGGGGGGGGGGGGGGGGGGGGGGGGGGGGGGGGGGGGGGGGGGGGGGGGGGAGTGTTAACGTTCATGTTCATTAGCGTCACACCTGATGTATCTTGGGGTAGGGGGGCGGGGGGGACTGTTAACGTTCATGTTCATTAGCGTCACACATGATGTATATTGGGGTGGGGGGGTGGAGTTATCTGCACTTCTGTGGAGTCTACTGCTACGTTGAAGTTATCTTCTCTTGCACTTCTGTGGTATCTACTGCTACGTTACGACGTTGAGGTTATCTTCTCTTGCACTTCTGTGGAACCTACTGCTACGTTGAGGTTATCTTCTCTTGCACTTCTGTGGAGTCTACTGCTACGTTGAAGTTATCTTCTCTTGCACTTCTGTGGAATCTACTGCTACGTTACGACGTTGAGGTTATCTTCCCTTGCACTTCTGTGGAATCTACTGCTACGTTGAGGTTATCTTCTCTTGCACTTCTGTGGAGTCTACTACTACGTTGAAGTTATCTTCTCTTGCACTTCTGTGGATTCTACTGCTACGTTGAAGTTATCTTCTCTTGCACTTCTGTGGAATCTACTGCTACGTTGAGGTTATCTTCTCTTGCAGATGACAGAGAATCGGCCTGAACAGAGAAAATCAGAACCGCGCGATCCCCCTGTAAGGGTTCATTTCAACATGTCTTTTTGTTAAAAAACGCATGTTGAGATGACAGAGATTTGGAGTATGATATACATTGATAGATGATTGATGCAGTGATCTCAGATTCTTGCAAGACATGAAAATTCGCTTCCCGCTTTAGCGAAATAGACATTTTTGACAGATTCCACGTCCTTTAGTCATCTTGACACATTGCAGTGCTTCATGATCATCTTGAAGAAGGCCCTGAGATTCGGGCAAACCTCCCCCCTCTACCCAATATGCTGGTTGGTGGCTTGGAACATGGCTTTTATTTTCGCCAATAGTTGGGATGATGAATGTGATGATCCAATCTGACGAACTCATATTTTTCGGGGTAGGTATACCACCAACCAGTATGAGATTCATCCACCAAACTGAGGAAAAATCTCCAAAACTGCTTGTGATGATGAAATTGGATAACTGATTGGTGGTTTCAAACATGGCTTTTATTTTCCATTTCATATATGGGATAATCCTTCCCATTGACTTTCATATTTTTCAAGATGGTTAAAACCACCAACCAGATAATGTACGATGTGTTTGTGATGGAAAGTTCAACCGCCAGCCAAGAATCAGGAGGAATAATGGTGGCTTAATGAAAGATCAATGCATGGCTATATGATCTATATGTGTTTTCCCTTTAAAATAGGGGTACCCCTAAATCATCCATTTAAATAGGATTTTCCATTATAAACCATCCATTTTTGGGTAGCCCCCAGTTCTGGAAACCTCCATATCATGGTTTATAACTAACTATAAAAGTACAATTAATCCCGTCCCCAAACAGTACAGACTCCCCAGACCAAACCTAACTTGGTGGAATGATAGTCCAACCTGGCAGTAGGAGATCCTCGTCGCATCCGGAACATCGTAAAAACAGGTCCGGTATTTGCATGTATTTGCATTAATATGTATATATCTATACATACATATATATTTATATATAATTATATATATGACGATATATACAATGCACATATATATGTATATATATATAGATAGAAAGGGAGAGATAGAGAGTTGGTTTCTTAATTCCCATGAATACTATAGTGAAAAATGCCCCATAGACCCTAGAATTTACCAAGTGCTTTGCATAAAGCGAAAACCACGACCGCTTCACCTTGCCGACCGCTTCACCTTGCCGATGGAATCCAACAAAGCACCCCCCACCACGGAACAGTTGTGCATGAAAAATATACATGCATATGTGATATAAACGGAATATCGATGGGGGATTCATGGTTATAGTATGGTTATAGAACACCAATCTGGGTAAATTATAACGACCTCACTGTTCTCCCTCACTGGAATCATGGTTTAGATATAGGGAAATCATCCCAAAATGGCCGCAAAATTCAGGTTAGTGAATTATTGTAATTTACCCAGATATATGGTTTATGGATCAAAACCCCAAACTGGCTGGTGGTTTGGAACATTTGGAACCATGGAATTTCATGTTCCCCAATAGTTGGGATGATGATCCAATCTGACTCATATTTTCAGGGGGGTGGGTTGACACCACCAATTAGCAAATCATGGTTAATGGATGATTCTGGCCAATGGATGGTCTACCCCAAAATATCCCAAAATCATATGGGTTATACTGGACCTTAACCCATATGCGAACCACGGTGCTGGAATATGAATCCCAACATTTGCCCGAACAAAAAAATCCCGAGTGTTGTAGGTAAAACATGGTAAACATATACCAGCACCATGCTTCGCATATGGGTGTGTTGTTAAACCACGAACGTATATCTCACTATCCAACGCTATCGAACGGTGGCCCCGTGGCCCCCGTGGCCTCAGATGGATGGTCTACCCCCAAAACAGTGGACCTCAATGGACCTTAATGGATGCTTATTCCTCCAGTCATATGAAACCATTTCATACAATGTGAGGCCCCCAAGATAGCTAATTTGGTTTATAACTCCAATAACTATGGTTTATGGTACTTATAACTATAGTTACTGAGGCTTATAAACCAACTTATAACTGGGGGGCCTCACATTGTATGAAACCATTTCATAGGTGACTTGACCCATCCCCATATGACTCATATGAATTCATATGACACGTTGTCCTGTCCAAGCATGTTTTTGATTTTTGCTGGCCATAACTTGGAGGCCCATCTCCCATGTTTTATATATGATATATGGATATATATATATATGGAGGTTTCCTAAATGGGGGGGTATCACCAAATCATCCATTTTAGATTTGGATTTTCCATGAAATAAACCATCCAGCGAGCTTGGGGTACCCCCATTTATGGAAATCCTCATAACCCAGATGGTTTGTGAATGTCAACCTTTTCTGTCGACCGGTGAATATGGCTCCAGCACCTGGTCAGCGAAAAAAAACACAACCGGCGTTATTACGGCAGTGTATCAGCGATGGGCGTTGGGAACTTAGTGTCATCAACGGATGCATACCCTCTGGTAAAAACGCGGCACTGAAAAATACCGGATCTATAAAATCTGGTTATTTAACATAGCCATGGAAAATCACCATGTTTAATAGGTAAACCATCTATAAATCGGCCATTTTCCATGGCTATGTTAGTCATAACCAGAGGGTAGATGATGTTATCATTAAAACCTCCATTTACACAGTAGTTTTCACAGTATTTTCACATATGTTCCTAAGATTTTCCCATTAAAAGTGGTTTTTCGCGCGGGGATTTTAAATCCCAAAGCCTGATGTCCCACAAAAAGTCGCCATGTGGGAACAAAAATCACCGAGGGTTGGTGCAGCTGGGGTCACATCCCCCGGTCACGTTAAAGGCCTTGGATGATGACTGGGTACGAGTCGTAGCGAACTACCCACGAATCGTTTTTGTGGGTTACCCTCTGGTTATTTAACACAGCTATGGAAAATCACCATTTTTAATTGGAAAATCCACGATTTCTATGGCCATTTTCAATAGCTATGTTAGTTTACCAGAGGGTAGTTCACCCCAGTGATTGACATGGGATTTTTGGAGCGGGTTAATCCATTGAAATCACTGGGGTGAACTATACCCACAAAAACGATTCGTGGGATGAGCCACCAAGTAACCTCCCATGACTTAGGAATTCTCCATATCATTATGATGCTGATTGATGGTTTGAAACCATGGACTTTTCATGACTTTCGATATATTGAAGAATGTCATCATCCCAACTGACTTTTATGTTTTTCAGAGGGGTAGGTATACCACCAACCAGATTGTGATGTCTCAACATTTTTGCTGGTACATTGGAAATCATATGTGTTACATATTTGGTGAGTATTCGAGTTAGTGAGGATGTATGGTTGAGACACTCTTAGATTATTCATGTTTTTGTTTCCGTATTTTTTCCCAAACATGCCCCAAGTTACATTCAGAGACTCCAGATTTCAATCCTATCTCTAGCTTCAAAAACATGGATGGTTTCACCTACAACGGCAGCTTCAAATGCCGTCATGATCTTTTCATGAGGTTGCCAGGAGGATGATTGTGTCATTGTGTTTCTTTTAATGATTACCCTCCGTGAAATATGGGGACTTTCCCATGAAAACCTCCATTCTTGGGGATGTTCCTTTGCCGCGTTTGATTAGCAAAGAGTAACTGCTTGGTGGTTTGGAACATGCCTTTTATGACTTTCCATTCAGTTGGGAATGTCATCATCCCAACTGACCTTTATGTTTTTTCAGAGGGGTAGGGCTCAACCACCAACCAATGGATAGGTTTAAGGGAAAATCTTAACCGGAAACCATGGATTTTCCCATGGAAAATATGTTTGTTTCCTGATTTTTTTCCCCTTTAACCAATCCATTGAACCAACCAAAGAGTAAATGTGGTGAAAAACACCAGTAAAAGTAAGGGGGGAACCACTTAGATCACGGCTTTTGATGTCCCGCAAGTCGTGGGAATCTCTACCGAACTGGTTGGGTAGGTAAACTAAGGATAGATCTTGCGAAGTCATGGTTTCCGTAGGAACATGATCTATAAATTGTTTTGTTGTTTATATGTATATATATATAGAGTATTAACTTGCTGGAGGATGTGTAATGTTCCGCCATGTTCTATGTTCTAAGCTTCATCTGCCGGTGTTCGAAAAAGACGAGGAAACCACCAAGTGTCCAATCTTGAGAAGATCTTCGATGGGATTAAATCTTCGAGGTGTTGGTGATACTGTTTTTTTCATGGCATTACTCGGTCAACCGACTGGTTAGATACCAACTATAGTACTTTGAGATGTTGCTATCAATGGTAAAATGAGTCCGAACCAGCTAAAAATCATTTTTTTTGCAGGTATCTAAGTTTCAACATTAACGGATCAAGTTACGTGTAATTATACAATATCTGTTTTGGGGCAAATCGGATGCCAGGTGAGCAGGGTTTTGACCAGCTTTATGGCGATTTTCCATGACTTTGTTAGTTTAGAAGGCAATATGGAGGTTTCCTGAAATAGCCCATATGCTCCATGGTGCTGGAATATTTACCTACATTTGCCCTAAAAATCACCCAAATGTAGGTAAATATTCCAGCACCATGGTGCATATGGGTAGGGGTACCCCTAAATCATCCATGGGATTTTCGGATTCTCCATGAAATAAACCATCCATTCATAGAGGCGCCCCCATGACGTAGGAAACCTCCATATCTGCCATGAAAAAGCCCTGGGCCATGGAGTTCTCTACCCAATTTTCCGCCCATCTGAGTCTGGGCCCCCCGTTCGATAGCGTTCAGTTGAGATATTTTTGTGGTTGAACTATACCCATATGCTCCATGTATGGAATATTTACCTACATTTGGGTGATTTTTAGGGCAAATGTAGGTAAATATTCCATACATGGAGCATATGGGATATGGTACAATAAATATAACGAACTAGTTAATGGGGTTTAAAAACCAACTCATAACTGGGGGCACCATCCTGTACCAATGGAGATTTCCTAGGATAAACCATCCAGTTGGGGATCCTCCATGACTTGGGAAACAAAAAAAACGGTTCCGAAGGAGATCTTGTGACGATAGGTATAGTATCTCTGCTCTTAGCCGCGACCGCAGGAGCCATCAATGTGTTTTTTTTTAAAGTCATGGGGGTACCCCCATTAGTGGATGGTTTATTTATGTTTATTTCATGGAAAATCCGAAAATAGAATGGATGAGAACTGGGGGTACCCCCACGTTCAGGACACCTTCCATATGACATCATATGACTATTGTTAGTATCGTTTAAGTTAAGACATGTATGTAGGAAGCATGTGGTTAGAGTGGATACTGTTGTTGTAGATCTACATAGACTAGGGATGGGTTATGGTTTGAGACACTCCCATGGGCCCCAGAATCAATCGGGGTTGATGGTTGTGCCATGCCTTTCCGCCGCCTGGGGAATGCCAATTTTTGGGTTAAATGTTGAATTTAGGGGCTGTCGATTTCTTGTATGGACAGCACCAGATATGGATATCTCAGAGTGCGACAAAAATCATTCACTGTAAGATCAAGTTACTCATCCAGCTGGTGCTGGTGTTTTTACCTATAGAGTTGACAATTCTAGGAGGAAACACTTGGTAGATATAATCTCACACAATTCTATGTCTTAAAGCCAACAAACAAGAAATTGCCAGTTATAAGTTTGTTTTAATAACCTTACTAACTAATATTAACTAATATTAACCTGTTAGTCATGTCAAATTTTGTCATTTATATCATAGAATTGGATGATGGGAAAATTTACAGGAAAGACCTATATTTGATGGTAAAAACCATGGTTTCCTGTAGATTTTCCCTTAAACCAATCCATTGATTATACCCATAAACCTTAACCAGAATGTTGCTGTTTTCCCGTCCAACCGTCCAAGGTCAAGCTGATTCTTCTGTTGGCATGTCCCTTGGCAGACGCGTTGACGCGTTACGGATCCGTGGAGAAATTTTCCCTCTGTCAATGGGAGATCTTCAGGAACCGATTGATTGGAGGTACCGATTCCAGATATAAGACCTATATAAGGTACAGTACCTCCATTTTAGGATCCTGAAATGACCATTGACTCTGGATCCGTCTGGTCAACTAACAGTTTGCGAACTTGAAAATGGCACTTTATACTTGATTTGCCTATGAAAAAATGGTGATGTCCCATATCTATGTTGCTTTATCACAGGGTATCCATCGATAAGATGGGCGGGTTGTTGTGGTTTGTTGAAGTGAGACTGATTGGAATTCTCATATTTTGTCTTTTTTCCTATTCGAATATGATCTCAATTGAACACATTGGCCAACAGAAATGGAATGTTTCACACGCCTCGTGTGAAAAAGGGCTGGATGGTGATGTTAGTTGATGATGTTTCAATGTTAGTTGATGATGTTAGTTTGATGGTATTATCATGTTCAATGTTCAATCCTTCATGGGACGATGAGGACATGATAATACCATGACACTAGCATACCCAGTCGCCAAAATGACGACTCCTCGCTGGCCGGTGGCTTCTGATTGGTACGGCCATAGATGGGTGAAAAACACCTAGTACTATACAGGATGGTGCCCCCAGTTTTGTTTGTTGGTTTAAAAAACCCCAATAACCATAGTTATCTATAGTTATATATATATATAGAGTTTATAAACCAACTTATAACTGGGGGGCCCCATCCTGTATAGTACTAGTTATATATGGGGATGGGTCAAACCCTTTTATTACCATATTTTGGGGAATAAACATCCATTAACCAGCTATTTTAGGGTACCTAGGGAACCCAAGGGTGCCAGGGTTTTGACTCACAACTAATAATCATATCATATTATATATTTATATTTATGTTATAATCTACAATCAACCAGGCCGTATTTATACATATGTATAAATATGTATATATATATATATATATATATATCTATTTACCATATATATAATATATATATATATACAATAAACCAGGCCTTATTATTGGAGTTATGTTCATCAACTGATCAAGTTTAGCAGCCAATTGCCCATCTTTCATGGCCCAAAAAATAGCTGGATAAACCTGGAAATAACAGGAGTAAGTGAGTGAAATTCCAAGAATCATTCCAGTTACAATGACAATTTATCACTCGACGTTAGACGTTAGACACCATTTACGTTTTCGTTTTTGGTTTTTGTTGATGCGTATTTAGATAAATTATAACAATGTCACAGGCCGAGCACTGAAAACATGGTCCAGGACAAGCATCCAGGCATATGAGATATCACCCCAAACAAAATCCTGATCGAATGTATTCGATCGTTTTTTATCATTTTGCCCATATGTTGAGTATCATTGAGTATATTATTTAGTAAATGTATTTGAGTTATATTCCGGGAAGACCTTTTTCCCCATCAATTGCCTGGTGCTGTGAGGGTCGCAACTCAGGCAGTTTTGGAGTGGTCCAGTCGCAGGTTGCGGGACTGGATGGGACTGGGTACTTTGCCACGGTCCCCACGAATGGTACATGGGTTACTGGTTGGTGGTTTGGAACATTTTCCCTGGTTAATCTATGGTTAATAATTATGGTTAATAATTGGAATAACAATATTATATCTGGTTGGTGGTTTGGAACATGGCTTTTATTTTTCCATATGTTGGGAATAATAATCCCAACTGACTCATATTTCTCAGAGGGGTAGGTATACCACCAATCAGGTTATATCTACCTTCTGTTTTACATGGATCACCACTGAAATATATTAATATGGGGATATATGGGAATTAATGTGGGAAACCACTAAGTGAGACGCACACCCAAGTAGAATACCCTCCAGTCAAACATGTCAAGTGACAATTTCTTGAATGACGGTTTTAATGGGAAAATCATCGAACTAAGGGGATGTTCCAGCAAGCCATGTGATATTCTCAGAGAATAAGTATTTGTTTGTTGTCATACATCGGGATGCACTATATGTATAACTGTATATGCCATAGTGCCTGGTCAAAGCATGGGAATTTATATATATATATATATGTAAAGTTATATATACCCAGTATAAGGATTCCCATTATGGGATGGATGGGTTCATATCCGAAAAATTAGGGGCGATACCGATACCACAAATTGCAAGTTGAAGGGAACATTATGTTCAGATGAATTGCAATTAGGGGTGCTGTACCCCATGCTCAATCAGACTCATATACGGGTGTACTGTGGCAGTGATTCTCTTTTTTTACAGTACCCAAATGTTGATGTGAAGTGCAGACATTCCTGCAGTTTGCCTGAACAAACACAGATCTTTTACATTAGAGAATCGGAATTGTTTTCAGTACCCTGTATATCGAAAATAAGAGCCTTATAAATTAAAATTAAATGCAATTTTTCACTCTCAAGAGACTTTGAGACCAGCTTGTTTTTTTTTCTCCTCCCCTTGTGCACCGGGTAAATAAAACACTGCCCAGGCTCGCCAAGATCGCTGTAGATGATCGATAACGGGATTAGGGGAAGCCCATCACGAACAGATTCCATATGTTCCATTCATTTCCATTCAAGGCTGTTGAAATATAAAATTGGAATAACACATGTATATATATATATATACACATACATACATACATACACACATGCATGCATGAATGCATGCATGCATGCATTACATTCCATTACATTACATTACACTACACTACAGTACATTACATTACATTACATACATACATAATCATACATACATACATAATATCAGGATAGTATATGATAGATTTTGGGTAAACCAATTGGTTTGAAATAGTACTATCGTAGTGAGTTTAGTAAAGCGATATTGTACTTATCCTGGTTTTTAACAATATCAGTATAGTATGATAGTAAGATAATAGTAAGGGTGCAAACCAATTTTGTCTATCAATAGTAGGTATTTTCAAATATGCCCAAGTTAAATACTAACTATTACTGATCTGAATAATCTAAAAGTAATACAATCAAGAGTAATATTTCCTGATAATCAAAGATAATCATTATCCTTGGTTATCAGGAAATATTACTCTTGATCGTATCTTTAATATTCAATTTGCAACTTTAGCAATATCTCCAGGTTGCTCGCTTGGATATGATCGAGACTGGAGCACAGACTTGGACTTGAATTTTATCTTGAAATAAAGGCCATCAGCTGGACAGCGAAAGCCGCTTTACTGTGAGACATTAAAAAAGATATGTTTTGGATGAGATTTTCCAGGTGATCTCAAGTGGGACTCAGTGGGATTTTTTACCTGAGTTTCTAAACAATTCAGAACAAATCCCCAACCTATGACGAACAACGAAACCGTCCCCAGCCATCGATTCCAATGGTGGTTGTTTCAACCCGACGAAACCGCAACAGGTCGCGACCAACCCCACCCACTACGGCAACCCAAGCACTGGCTGCGAGTCGGATGAGCAGGCAGTGAGAGTGCAGGGACTGCCCGGTGACTTCTGCAGTCCCAAGTGCGACAGCACTGGCAGCTGCCCAAGTGACGTGCCAAAGGGTGACACCGCCACTCCTGAGTGCGCCCTCCGCACCACTACCGGTGACAAGTACTGCGCTC
>Ga0126342_10023209_pt1 | contig 10173 bp, 10 predicted proteins | sample Cyp1metagenome_FD_92528 | JGI IMG/M metagenome (GOLD analysis project Ga0126342, IMG submission 92528) | Coral microbial communities from Lord Howe Island, Old Settlement Bay, Australia - Cyphastrea 1 metagenome | ecosystem: Host-associated > Invertebrates > Cnidaria > Coral ... | reverse complement strand
GGAAAGACGGATAGAGGGATAGTTGGATAGTTGGATAGATGGATAGATGGATAGATGGATAGATGGATGGATGGATAGGTGGATAGGTGGATAGGTGGATAATGGATAGATGGATAGATGGATAGATGGAGAGATGGAAAGATGGAAAGATGGATAATGGATAGTTGGATAGTTGGATAGATGGATAAATGGATAGATGAAAAGATGGAAAGATGGAGAGATGGATAGTTGGATAGATGGATAGATGGATAGATGGAAAGATGGAAAGATGGAAAGATGGAAAGATGGATAATGGATAGTTGGATAGATGGATACATGGAAAGATGGAAAGATGGAATGATGGAAAGATGGAAAGATGGAAAGATGGATAATGGATAGATGGATAGATGGATAAATGGATAGATGGAAAGATGAAAAAATGGATAGATGGATAGTTGGATAGATTGATAGATGGATAGATAGATGTCATCAATATATAGAATTTACATTTATTAAATGTATGATATTTCTGTTCGTACCCCGCCTCGACCTGGCCCGTTGGGGAGGTCATGCATCCCCACCCTCGATGCTTTTCGGAAAAATGCTGGGTGTTTGAGGAACTGGAATGGGATAGAGACACATATCTGTGGCATAAAATGGACATGAGATGGTTTGTGTCAAGCTATGTCAAGCTATTGGAATCTGATGTGCTAAAAAGATCTAGAAAGTTGAACAAATATTGATGGTGGATAATGTGGGAAGCATAACTTAAAGCTACTCTCCAGGTCTGACCATAAATTGGTGAAATGAAAGATCCCTAAAAGGTAGGCGTGTCATTCTAAGGTGAGGCCGCTAATTAATCGGTCCGCCCAATTCGCAAATCACTGAGGGCCCCTGCCATGATGCTTTCCGGCTTTCCATTGCCCCTCCTGAGAGCAGATTGAATGAATCCCTTCCCCCATAGGGAAACCCCCCTAGATCCACCTAGAAACTCTAGTCGAGTAATCTGCTCCTTTTGGGTGCCCACAAAAAGGAGGCATTCAAAATTTTGGGGGATGCGGGATGAGGATGGGGGGAATTATCAATCCTGGAGCTGCTGATTGGAATTGCATCTCTCTCCTCTCTCTCTCTCTCTCTCTCTCTCTCTCATATCTCTATCTTTAATTTTGCCTTTTTTAAAAATGACAGGGATTCTGGATAGCACATGATGGCACCTTTTGAGGACAGTGGGTAGCAGCAATCCTGAAACCCTCCAACATTGACATCAACTCAAAGTGTTGCGGCATGAATGGCATGAATAGCCAATAGCTTCTCCCCCGGCGTCAAATTCCATTCGACGAGCTTCGAATGACTGGCCACTTGGCCATCGAAATCTGCCAAAGCCATCCTGTCGCATCAGTGATTGACAAGGTCAAAACTGCTGGAGTTCTTTGCAAAAGTGGTTGCGGTTGTTGCTATACCATCATTTCTTTCTTCGGTTGTCTGAGTATGCGTTTCTTCTAGTTGCACTTTGACACAGCCGCAGGAAAAAGCGACCATAATCTGCCACCGATCTTCATAGATTTGGGGTATCTAAGCAACCCAAACTGGAATCCAAACAAAACACTTTTTGTGTGCTGCAAATGTTGCCTTCATGTCTTGGTGATAGTGGCCCTCATAGACCTTGCCATCCGGCCAGTCGAACCTGGCCCAAGATCAGCCATGAGTTGGCTTTGGTCTGAAAATGTCTGAAAACAAGATCGCCAAAAAACAAAGAAAAAACAGGATGGCTGATGGTCCTCAAAAAGTTTAAAACCATATTGTGATTCCGAGGTTTCCCAAGAAAACCATAGAAAACTGCGACTTTGCGAAGTGAATCCCCATCTTCTGACACACCAAAAATGCCACCCAATCGCCTGCCCCAGCCATGCATGCTGTTGGACTCCCATTCTCCCACATACCTCAAGCACGGCACCAAAATCACCCCTGGGAGTTGGGAACATAATCCGATGTAACACGGTTATAAGTTGGATCGAGAGGGGAAAAAATCCCTCCAAGCTCCTGGCTTCCGACCATCTCCTAGGTTGCCATGGTGACTGGAACCCATCGTGTTTTAGAAACAATTGGGTCTACCCGATGGTTACCATTGGAAAATGATGATGAACCTGTGTGTCTAGCCAATTATACAGTCATTTAGCTGGGAAAATGCTCATAAACCATGATAAACCACTGGAGGTTGCGGGAATTAGAGGGTATCCTCCATTTTGGCAACCCAGTTTGGCGATCCCAAAATGATTATGTAGATCAAACACTGAACCAGGGGTTCGATTGGTGGGAGTTTAACATGAGGGGAGAAGGGAGTACTCTCCCTATGTAGGGGTTATATAATATATATATATATATACTGTCCCTAACCGTGCGCACAGACCACGTGGTTTGCCCGGACTGCAACATTGAGGATGCCATGTTGTCGAACATGATAGGAGAGATTGCAGAAATACTGCGTGTACGCAGTGTTTTCTGGTTTAGGACTTGTTTAGGTTTTAGGACTTGGGGTTTTAGGGTTTTGGGGTTTAGGGTTCACATTTTTGGGTTTAGGATTCGTCGCCTTCGAAATACCAAAACACTGGCCCTGCGAAGGTATTTGAGCATGTTGAAGACACAGCTCTCACTTGCCGGGCTAACCGGAAACCATAGATAACCACAGTTAGTAATTTTGGATGTAGATTTGGATGGCTTTGGAGCCCCTTCGAACCTCCAGCAAGTAGAAGTTGGTGCAGACATGGTCGATGTTGATCCTTGCCTCTTCTCAATGGATTTCTGGAAAGTTCAGGGAGAAGTTTACCCAAAACCCGTGCATTTGATGGCGAAAACCAAATGGTATCCCTTGAATATCTTGAATTCTTCCTTGACCTGGTCAAATTGTATCAAATTGTAACAGTTCACCCACTTAAAATGATGCCATTCTCAGACAATCGCCCCCCACTTCCAACTTCCACGGCGACTCAGCTGGGCCAAGCGTCCCCAAACATACCTCGGCACCGGAAAGATATGCTCACTGGATGAAGTACAGTGACGGCAGTAACCCAAAGTTAACATGGAAAAAATGGCAATAATGAAAACAGAGATCATTCATAAAACGCAAATACAGTGTGATAGATATGACACATATGAAACAAACAAATAGCAGAACCACCACTGAGAGTCTTGTGTGTTCCCAGGCAGCTGCCGAGGTACATGCCATAGCCGGCAATTTCATTATCCTTGAAGTCACCGAAATACGTGGACGAGTCGGTCCACTTAAAGCAACCCTGGACGCGACTTGGATCTGGGTCTGGGTGGCGCAGATCTGGGTCTGTCCATCGTACATCATATCGTGTCTCCCATGTTGGGTAGGTTACATCCTGGTCATATCCCATTTTTTTCTTGCTGACGGCAGGTCATATCATCTCTCTTTAGTGGGTTTCCTGCTGCAGTTCGTCCCAGTTCTGACGGATTAATGGGACAAGAGAAGTCGTCTTCAGCACAGCAAATCCAAGTACCCTCTGGTTAATAAACATAGACCCTGAAAATCACCAATTTTTAATGGAACCTAGTCTTCCAACCCCTATCTGCCAGGGTCTATGTTAATTTACCAGAGGGTATATCCAAGTAACTCACTGTGAAAACAATGTGATAATGTTTCCAAAGCAACGATAGCAATGACAGATTAACATGTGTTTTCAACTCGCAAGGACCATCCAAGGTCCTCAGCCTGACCCCCTGTGCGCCTTCCCAGCCTTTTTGCCTTTCTCGTAGAGACCTGCATTCGACCATCGGCTGGAAACCCTGTCCAACAGGAACTCATTGTGAAGGCTGATGCTAAACGTAGGGAATGGCGGAATGATTCATAATTAATGATTATAAAAAATCATCCCATTCCCTCATTCCCTACTAAGCACAAGTAAGAAGACAACCCATTGTTCCTATGGTACATGCATTCATTTGCATAGAGTGGCACGGGCTCGCAGAGTCTCCCATTTCTGCATGCTACTGGGGGTTCTGAGAGAAGATACTCCAACCATCGCCTGCCCCACAAAATATGCATGAACCTCCATGATGATCAAATTCAGTACTGTTTGTGGTTAAATCCCATCATATTTTGGTCGTATCTCATGTTTTGGTCTCATGCGTTGCAACGTAGATCTCATATTCATGTTGTTCAATCCCATATTTTGGTGGTTAAATATGGTTGAATCCCATATGTTGGTGGTTGAATATGGTTAAATCCCCTATTTTTGGTGGTTAAATCCCATATGTTGGTGGTTAAATATGGTTAAATCCCATATTTTCAGGTTTAATTCCCATATTTTGGTGGTTAAATATGGTTAAATCCCCTATTTTTGGTGGTTAAGTCCCATATTGCTTGTTGGATTTGAGGTGCCCCACTTAGCCACCCGGGTTCACCACGACCACCACTGACGGGTCTCACCTAGGTATTTTGCCCCATCCGGCCAGGTCTCGATTCCGTAGCCATGCTGTGCGTCTTCCTGGAATACAGGGGTTTCCTAAGCCCATGGTTAACCCATGGTTTTGGGGATCCAACCCCAAAAAAAAAAACAATATGAATGATGGAAAACACTTGATGAATCAACAACGGGTCGTGGAAATTGAAAAACAGAAGATGGGTCAACGGAAACATCTTGGGACTATATATCATAAAATTCCTCTGATCGTCAGGAAAGACTCGCAGGATCTTGGGGTCAGTCGGTGAGTGATTGCGATTAAAATTGGGCTGTTGGAAATCCTAACGATTCACTATAGAATCTTTGCTGTTGTTTTGAGTCATTCCGAAACTCTATCTTGCTGAACATGAATCGTTAGGAATGTGGAATGGAAAATTTGAACGATGTATAGCAACCCCAAATAGATCACTGTATGGAAGGAGCAACACCCTGCACTCTCCCAACAGCTCAGTAAATATGTGGGATCCCTGGGACAAGGAACCACAGCTGGAAATGGGATGACAGCACCAAAAATACATTCACTGCACATCACACAACCATCAGAATCATATGCCGGAAAGCATTCAATATGGTAATGAAACAGGACTGAACTCGCTGAGTCATATTATAGCACCATGGAGTTTCCAGTTGATTCCAAGAAAATCATCCTATATGGAAGGGGCAGATGAAGGAGGCCCAAGAGACGCCAAAGAAAACAAGCAGCTCCTATAGCCCTGTATTTTTTTCGCATATTGTGCAGCAATCTCCGGAATATTCAAGACCTCCCGTTTCAAACGAGGAACTTGCAAGTCTTCGATGTCGAAAGATTTTCGGACAAAGCCGCTTTTTTGAAATCTGGCCATTAGACTCCTGAATTTCCTTTTAAGATGAGTCCGTGCCGGTGGAAGGTGATGAGCAAGCACAGCAAACCGCCTGAACCCCCAAATGGGATGCACCACCACACTGACTAAATTCTCATCCTTTGGAAAAGCCTCCGGGTTTCTTGCGAACTGCGCACGCTGAAATTCACACATGTCTTGCCATGGCTGTCTCTGACCATCTGTCATGTTCCACCATGCCATCGACGCTTCCCAAAACTCCACGCTTAGTTCCAGATATTCCAACGAGGCGCTGTGATTAGTTGTGTGTTTGTAGGCATCGGCAGCTCTGTTATCTGGATCAAACTGATCAGCAAATGAGCGCCCAAATATGTTGTCAAACTGCCCATCGATGCTCACAAACCGCGTTCCTTCATTTAAATTCAACTCCAACCAGCGACGATACTTGTCCCTGCCAACCTTGTGCTCCATGAATAGCGAATATGCTGTACGAACGAAAAAAGTAAATCGAATCAATTTCCCCGGGTTAAACAGAAACTCTGCATGCACAAGGAAGCGGTTGACCCATGAAGCGTTTCGTGCACGTGCGGCCATCGACAGCAAGCCTTCACGGATCTGTTGAGCTCGGATTAGATCTCGCATGGAAGACAGATCATCAACGAGATCTTGCAAGGGTGAAAATGGATTGTTGCTATTGCCTGGCTGTGGGGCCAGCCAATTTAACGGCATGTTTGACCAACCGATATAACTCTGCCGAACAAACACAACCAAATTATCTGAACCATTCTTAACCCGACCTAAAGCAAGGGAATCCAAACTACTGAACTAGGGGGGGTTGAGGAAATGACACAAGCCCATCACCTTCAAAGTGACCGTTTGTTCAACGTCCTCCTTTGGGGGTTGGGCGACCTTAAACTGAAGGATCTCAAGGTTACAAGATGTTACAAGGATTTACAAGGGTCATTTGGAAGACGCTGGCGGCACTAGCGGTTGCATCACCAAGTTGCTCTCAAAGCTCGCCAACTCTGCAAATATGTTGCATAGCAGGCCGTATGTGCCCGGCAATGACCATCTGATTACAAATCCTTCGCCCGGTTCATGGCATATTGACATCATAGCAACGCGTTTCACCAAATGTTCGAGGAGGAAATTGGGCACCAAACTATCAGCGAAGGCTGCTTTGAGCTCACGGATGACAACACGTGCTCCTTCATTCCCTGAAAGGAACAATTGAAGAGATGCATCATTCTTCGATCTGTTGGTGGATCCCAGAAAACGCGGAAACTCCACGCTCTCCCAATCGAAATAGGATGCACTGAGGGGTACCAGCTCAAGCGAAATATCATCCACCTGCAGTTGGATCGCAATGCCTCTAGGGGATAACTTCCCTGAGCAGCTCAATGTGTCACATAAGTGTGTCAACAATTTGTCTCTTTGCTCAGCCGTGACAACAGTTCCAGGTACATCGAAGTAGTAGTCCCAATCGCTTGATTCCAGGTCAGTCAATCGACTGCTGGACCCTCCTGGAATCAATATCACTTCATCGGTCTGGAAGAACGAAGCCAAAGCCTTTTCCATTTGTTCCAGGAGTTCTTCTCCTGGATCATCATGGAGATTTACTGCATCTTCAGGCAGTAGCGGTTGACCCTTGACAGAGACGTACCGCGATCGCTCTCGCTTCGCCATAGAAGGCAACGGATCTATCTTCAGAGTTGAAGCAATCCATGCTTTGTGAGGATCAGCCAACTGTGTCCACTTATACTGATCGGGCTCAGGCCAACACCACATGGGGATAGACATGTTGACAAACTTTGGTACGTTCCATGTCTTGTTGTCCGCAACACTGCTTAAAGAACTAGCAGGAGCATCGGGCGGCATTTATCGAAAATCACTTTAGGCTGACTGCTGGGCAAAGAACCATAAGCCCGAAGCAGCTTCACCACCTCAGGCCCTGCAGGACCCATTGCGCAATCAATTGGCCTCTCAACAATGCTCTTGTTGCTTGAGCAGCCCAACGCCCCTCCCACGAACACTTCGCACAGCTGATTGGGATCTGCTCTAGCCTCAAGGAGCATCTTGATCACTGGAACGTGTCCTCCAAGAGCAGCTCTCAACAATGGTGTGGCCCCAAAGGGCGGAACAGCATGAGATGGCTCAGATAGATTGGCGCCAGCTTTCAATAAAACTTCCACCGACTCTACCGCACCAATTTGTGCACTATGATGCAAATGAATTTGCAACCATTCTTGTGGAGTCGGGATCGATCTTCGGATTGACTTTGACCTTGCCAAACCCGATGGCAAGGTCCCCTTCCACAATGTGAAACTGAGCGCAAGCTTCCAAATCTCCAGGCTTAGCACAAGGGCCACCACATATTTGCCCCGTGGCCTCGGAGGCTGTAGACGCACAGGACGAAGAAGCATGGCGCCAAACCAAAAACCCTTTGACCAAACCTATCCTCGAGCGGAGTTTGAATCATTGTGATCTTTGTATGGGTTGGCTTGCCAGGACAGCTCTGCAGGCTGGCGAAGTTCTGCTCAGGTTTTTTCTGTTCCTGGCACTTCCTGGCACTTCCTGATGTTGAAGGTAAGGTTGATGGATGATGGTAAAAGTGTGAGGTTGCGGATGAAATAGATGGGACCAATTGGATGGATACGAAAGAACAAAACCCCAAAACAAAATGCACAACTGTTACCTAGATTTGTCGATTTGTCGTGTAGGATGTGCGGCCTAAAATTGAAGTGGGGGTTGAAAAAGGTGGTACCCTCTGGTAAACGTTCACATAACTATGGAAAATCACCATTTTAATGGGAAAATCCACTATTTCTATGGCCATTTTCAATAGCTATGTAACAAATTACCAGAGGGTAATGACGATGACCGTGATGACGATGATGATCAATGGCTGAGGAGGCAGCGCCATGTCGCTGGCGTATTGCTGGTGTTAGGCACACCTTGGGGGGGAAGCCTCAAGTCAAGGTGTCCCATCAGGGGTTATAATGATCATATAGCAATGTACTGTAATTATATTATTAATAACATTTTACATATACATATTGGAGTATATCTATATATATATATATATTTATTTATTTATTTATCTATTTATTTATTTATATGTGTGTGTGTAAAGAAATGCATATATATATATAAATATATATATATAGCATTATATAGCTATATAAAGTTGTCAAATGAATTGCAAAGGAATGGCATTTCTGCTCACCCCATCAACTCCCTGTTTTTTTTTTCAGAGCGGTCCTTCCATTGGCCGACGTACGTGGACCCATTGGCGTGCCTGGCACGATCACCATCTTGGATGAGGATTCTGCAGGCATTAGGTTTGAAGCCACTAAGAAAAGCCCCAGCATACATGGAAATTGTCCACAATATTCAGCTTTGGAAGGTGCGTTTGGTCTTCAACGAAGTGCGAACCACAGCTCAAAACATTGTACCTTACTACACATCACTTCCCAATCCCAAATACCCATACACATATACATCATGATACATGTATATATATAGAGAGAGAGAGATACATGACCTTCAATATGGAATACAATGAAATAAAATAAGATATACAACTTTATGCCATGATATGTTTATATTATAAATTTGATATATATATATATATGCATACATCAGCGTGTGTGTCCAATCTGTCAATGCCAAGGTGCGTATACTGCCCAAGGCCATCGGCTTTGTCGTTTTTCCACTGGCCCTCGTAAACCTGGGACCATTGCCATGGCTTTGGACATTGGGCGTGCCATTGGGTTGTCCACATTGGGTGCTATGGATGCGATGTTCTCCCTGGTGATCCACTGTTAGAGCAAGTGTATTTCTTTAGCTCAAAGGATCTGGAACACTCGGGACACATCTGCGTTCGTTTATTAGACACAATAAATGCCCAACCAGCGTGTTCAAAGAAAGGAAGAGCAACACTGGCCATGGACCTCATGAATGAACCTCCATTCCATATTCTATCCCCTCATTTCATGAAGCACAAAGGTACACATTCTGCTCCACCGGTCGGTCGTCAACAGCCGGCTGCAACGAGCCGTTGAGCCCAGCAACATCGCCGTCTCCATGCTGAAAGCGGCCAATGCCATTGGCCATGTCATGGCACCAGTGGCCCTCATAGCAGGCACCATCCGGCCACACCTGTGGTGTGGCTACCAGTGGCGGGGTGGACTACAGGTCAACCACCCAGCAGTTGAGCTACTAACTTCTGGTCATTGCAGGTGGCAATTTATACTATGAAGATAGGCTTTCGAGACAATGCTTGTCCACCACTGTGGATGCATGGTAGAGGTCCAGAGGATTCCAGAGGTATAAGCCACATACCCTGGGAAGCGAACACGTTGGATGCCCTAGAACTTTCACCACGGTCCATCACTACAAAAGAAGGCCTGCTGCCCATAGCCGTGCCGTACGAGTCCTGCCAAAAGAAGAATGCTTACTACATACATGGATGTGCTCACCCCCACTGATGGACGCGATGAACTGGTAAATTTTACAATTCTAGCTATGGACGTGATATTCCGTGGTACTTTCATCTTTGATGTAATTTCTGTTATACTGTGATATTCCATGGTTCTTAAATCTTAAATGTAATTAACCCAATCATGCGTTTTTGTAGTCTATATCCGAATGTGTATATATATATATGCCACAATCAAAGTTCTTGCAAAACGCATGTGATCACATGCTCACCCCACAGTGCAGCAGACCTCTGTTTTTGACCCCGAGAGACGTGGGTAGATTTGGGATACTGAATCTGACAACTGGCTGATCAGCCAGGATAATGTCAAATCACAAAATGAAAATCCAACGAGCAATGCATCTGATCAGCTCGAAATGAAACTTCTTTGAAAGCAGATCTGGCAAATCGG
>Ga0126342_10023208_pt1 | contig 10173 bp, 7 predicted proteins | sample Cyp1metagenome_FD_92528 | JGI IMG/M metagenome (GOLD analysis project Ga0126342, IMG submission 92528) | Coral microbial communities from Lord Howe Island, Old Settlement Bay, Australia - Cyphastrea 1 metagenome | ecosystem: Host-associated > Invertebrates > Cnidaria > Coral ... | reverse complement strand
CCCCCGTTAAACGTCTACATTCATTGAAGATCTTCAATAAGGGTTTGATGATGATGATGATGATGATGATGATGATGATGATGTGTAAGAGACTCGCACAGGTCCCTATGCTGTGCGTGCCGATATACAACATTAAGTTAGCCATGATGCAAAAAACTCCCATTTTTACCACCTTTTCAGCACATACGAAGATGGCCGCCGACAAGCGCGGGCAAATCGAGGTGTTTGCCCGTATAACTACCCTTCTGAAAAATAGGAGTCAGTTGGGATTACTCCTGGTTGGTGGCGCAATAGCAATCTTGAAAAATATAACTTCGTCAATGGGAAGGATGACATCCCATATATGAAATGGAACATAATCCATTCATGTTCCAAACCACCATGGCCCAGGCCAAGGCACATGGCGGAAGCGGAAGCCTGTCGACTCATCTAGGCGCAAGGGCACTGCTGTGGCGCCGCTCCACTCGATGGTGGTTTCCTAAGCGAAGCCCCAGGATCTGGAAAAACACGGTAAAATGCCGTAAAAAATGGTAAAACAGAATAAACAAATCATGGGTTTTCGATGGATTTGTCTTTTTGAAATGAAGGGCTATATAAATGATGTCTTCATTATCCGATTTAAAATGATGGGTTTTACACGAGTTTTACCACCCAAAAGGAAGATTTGCAGTACCGATGGAACAACATAAATTTACCAGCAACAAAATGTGACAAACAATCAAACATTTGGTCTAGTTTGTCTCAAACAATGGAGGTTTAACCTGTCCGAAAATGGACAAACAACTACCGACACTGAATCTGAAACTCAAGTTGTTTTGTTGTTGTTTTGTTGTTTTTTTTTGCGACAAAGCAAACATAATATATGTTTACATATACCCTCCGGATATTTAACGTAGCTATAGAAAATCACCATTCTTAATAGGTAAACCATCTATACATGGGTCATTTTCCATGGCTAGGTTAAACCACCAGAGAGTATGTATATATATATAATCATGATTTTTAGTGGTGGTTTAATGGTGGTTTAATGACAATGGTGATTTCATGGTGGTTTAAATGATGGTAACTAGCACTATATAACTATTGTTCCTTGAAGGTCCAGGAATCTGGGAACGTTGGGTCAGCCACAAACATATGGTCGGTGGTTTCCATAGCCATGAGAGTACCCCCAAATAGTTAATTTACAATGGAACATCTGATTATAGATGAGTGAACATTTACTATATGGAGATTTCCTCTATATGGAACATCCATCTATAAATGGATGATTTAGGGGCACCTGAATATCTCAGGAAATCTCCATGTAGTGTACAATCTGTACTGTATCACCTGCAGCCCAAGATGGCACAGGATCTCTGGGGATGGGAATTAACCCACCCAGGAGACATTTTGTTTTGTTTACCCAAACCGAAATCTTTATATACTTTGTGTATACATATATATATATATATAAATAAATATGTCTATATATATATAATCATACATGTATATATCATTGATGTATACATGTACTTTATGTTAGACCTGTGGATGATGTTCTGAGTGTGGATTATGCTCTAAGTGTGGCCCTTACCCTCCTCCCAGTACTTCGAACGGCCCCTTACTGTAACATATGTGGTTTCTATTTGTCCAACATATATTCTAAATCAATGTCCGTCGCTTCAATCTATTACACGATATGTTAGTTGTATATATATATATATATATATATTATACTGTTATGTGTAAATGTGTACATATATATATATATATATACAATTGATTATGCGTCTTCAGCACTTTCAATTCCTTGGATGATCCTCCAACACCAGTGGTACCAACATGGCCACGGCAGCAACGCATCACCCAGCGTCGTAGGCTGGGAAGCCGGGATTGGGATAAATCACCTGCCAAGGGTGCAGCCTCTTGGACCCATGGAACACCACAAAAAGTGAATGCGTTTCAGGGAAGAAGGCCAGAACCATTAGGGAATATTGTCACCTGATGTATCATGATGATTCATCTTGATGACCAGTAGTATTGCGCAAGGCGGTGGCGGAAGTTTATAAAGTTTCAAAGATAGGAAACTATAGGTGCATTGTTGTCGTGCATGGATGGCAGAGCGAATCCACTGATGGACCGAAAGGTAGTTGGAGCTGTGCTTTTTGGAGTGGTTGCAGTGATCACGTCACCCACAGCTGCTGGATGTAGTGTAGTGTAGTGTAGTGTAGTTGTAGTTGTAGCGCAATCTAGTGTAGTTGTAGTTGTAGTTATAGTGTAGTGTAGGGTGGTGTGGTGTAGTGTAGCGTAGTGTAGTTGTTGCTGTAGAAGTATTTGAGTTGTAGCTGTAGGGTAATTAGTGCAATGAGTGCAGTGTATTTAGAGTAGTGCAATTAGTGTAGTGCAATTGGTGTAGTGTAGTGTATATCAATTGTACGTATATATATATATATATACATCAAAAAATCCTCGGACAAACCGCAATCTGATTGAAAATTTGATATTCAATCTACTTATATGCAAATATAATTATATATATATAATATTTTAAAATTGTATATATATATATGGATAGATACTCTGTCCAGACCACCTGAACATTCTAAACCCCCCAACACTTGGATGGTCCCAAGTTGCTTCGTCGCCGAAGCACCCCGCCTCGTCTCCTTCCTGCGTAAAATCAACGCACTGGGCAGTTGTATGCTTTCCACCCTGCAAGTACCCAACATTACCCAAGTATTGACAGCACAATTATATCTCACCATTTGGAAAATAATGTTCATAGACCTATAGCTATTCGCAAATTCCTGGTATCTGTCTACTCTTCGCTCTAAGAATAAAAAAACAGCAGGCAGTTGGCTGCGTCCTCACAAAGTGCAGCGATGGTATGGAAAATCACTGGTTTACCACCAGGCATGCAAAGCACCTGACGATTGGAGCCGTCTGGGGCCACTTACCGGCCTGAATGATATTGGCACTGGTCTCTTGTTTGGATGAATAAAATTCAATTCTGCAATTCTCAAGCATTGTAGGGGGTTCTTATAAATGGGGATGGATCAAAATCAAGTATACCATGACTCCATGACCTAACGGCGGATGAGCATCCATAAATCCAGTCGCTATTTTGCTGGCACCGGGTACCACTTGCTCCAAGGATCCCAGGGGAAAGGACACCAGTGATGAAGAAAACTCATCTTCTAACCCACCCCTTCGAAAAATGGGGCTCACCCTGTAACTCCAAGCCTTTGCAAAGGGTTTTGGAGAAAACTTAAAACTTGTGAAAAACCTCGTTTGTCTTCATGTTGTACTGGTTATTTGTTACATAGCCATGGAAAATGGCCCATTTATAGATGGTTTACCTATGAAAAATTGTGATTTTCCATGGCTATGTTAAATAACCAGATGGTATCATTTGGATTGGCTTCAAAAAGCATGTCCAACCTCAAACCTTTGGATTTGGTTAACCACCGTGGAGATTTCCCAGCAGAACATGCCCAACATCAGCACAGGAAATGATCGGAAATCCCAGTGATGATAGAAATCTTTAGAACAACGAAAACCAAAACACAACCATTCCACTCATTTCTATCCAATCATTTAAGTATCATTCCAGTGATTTTCCAGTGATTTTCCAACCTCACCATTTCTCGGAAAATCTTCCCGCCTGGTCCGGATCTGCCTTCAGCCCAGGCCTCCAATGTATAGACAAAATGCCAGCAATGTGGGTATCTGAAGGGGTTTACAGTAATTAATATACTATAATATGGGCTATAGTAGTAAATTTAAATGGATTAATATACTGAAGCAATAATTAATACTGTATGATTAATATAATATACTAATACCCATATTGCTTCCTTCAGATACCCATATTATGCCCATACAGTACTAATTATACCCATACAGTATTAATATATACCCAGTATAATGGGCATAAGTTTAATATACTGTAATATGAACACACAATATGAATAGTTGACTCAACGCGTTTGAATCACATAGTACATGATCGAATATGTCAAATGTATTTACAGGCAATGTATGTCAATATAAATGGTTTCATCTGTGGCGGCAAATGACAAGCCACATATTGAAGCGACGAGTTCAGCGATTTCATGGCAAGTCTCCCCCATCATGGCTGCAAACAGATCTGCGACCCCCATAAACTGCACCAATTGAGTATAATCATCCCTTGAAAAAATGGCTGATAAATCAATTTTACTGGTGAAGAAAAACTTAAACAATTAGTGATTGGCTGCCACAACCTCATCATTTTCAGATAGTTGTTGGTATGTAATTGCGCAAACAACTGTAAACCCATTGCTGTCGGATACAACCAATCATATCCCAACAATCTGACTTCTCATGTTTGTTGGGTCACTGTCATTGTCCTGTATGGATCACATATGATGCACTTGCAGAGGTCGTATTTATCTTGGAGATGTGATTTGTCCTGTGGATGGGGAACTTCCAAGCCTTCAACACATATTTGATATATATATATATGTAATGTGGTTCTGATTACAAACCTTCGATCATGTGGGTCTACAAACCTATTAGAGTCCGATATTATCCAATATTCATTGCCAATCTTAGATACCCTGCAAAAAATGATAAATTCTTTGCTGGTGAACGTAGATGTTCCCATTAATACCAAAGACTACAAACTAAAGGATTAAAGTACCCATGTAAGATTGACCTAGAACATTATCAATATTATCTGGTTGGTGGTCTCAACCCCCTGAAAAATATGAAAGTCAGATTGGATCATCATCCCAACTATTGGGGAAAATAAAATTCATGTTCCAAACCACCAATCAGGATTATCCCATATATTATGGAAAATAAGAAATGTTCCAAACCACCAACCAGTATTAGAGTCCGATATTATCCAATATTTAAGACCAACCAGTCATCTTCCCGCCTGCTGCGTTCCAAATGGTTTGCCACCGCTTTTCGCAGCCCTGGAGAGCCCCCAGCGGCCTAGGCCCGGTGAGGCCCGAACCGGGCTGGTGTGACAGAACAAAAAGTACTCAACCATTTGTATCTGGTTGGTGGTTTTAACCATCTCGAAACATATTAGTCAACGGGAAGGATTATCCCATATATTATGGAAAATAAACAATGTTAATCATTTGAGCCATACCCTCTGGTAATTTAACATATAGCTATTGAACATGGCCATTTATAGTCAGTTTGCCCATTTTTTAGATGGTGATTTTCCATAGTTATGTTCATTTACCAGGCCGGGTACATTGTATACACTTTCATACACTACAACCAGCCAAGGACCACTTAAGTGATTCTGTGAACGCTCGGCTGTTGTGCAACCGTGTCATGAGTCCATTGACATTTACTGATACGTACCATGTGAGGCCCCCGTTCGATATGTGAACGTTGGTTTAGCAAAAGCCCCAGTAACTTGTTCGTTATAACATGTTATAAATACCATTAACCATAGTGACATTGGAGTTATGTTCACCAACTTTGCTATCGAACGGGGGCCTCACATTGTACTGCTTGATCATCAGGTGCTTCCACCGAGTCTGTCAAAAAAAACCGCACATCATTGCGCCCGTCCGTCGACAGTTGCGACAGCACGGTGTGGCTGGTCACAGTTTGCGACGAAAAAAATCCCCAACAGTATGTTGGGCCTCCATATTATCTGTAGCCCAAGTAGTGATTAATAGTCATTAATAGTGATTAATAGTGATTAACTTATCTGGTTGGTGGTTTGAACCCCTCTGAACAATATGAGTTCGTCAATGGGAAGGATGACATCCCATGTATGAAATGGAAAATAAACAATGTTCCAAACCACCAACCAGTATCTGTAGCCCAAGTATGTGTTTTTATTGCCCATAGGATCCATGTATGCTATATATGGTAACATGGATCCCATCAATATACCCCAAATGTTAGCATATATACCATACATGGATCCTATGGGTTGGGGGTTAAATAGGATGAGAGACACACAGGGATTTAAAGGCCACATGAACGGGCACTTGGGGCCCCAGGCACCCATCATTGTAGCCGAGTCCAGGCTCCAATTCGTAGCTGTTGGGGTATGGGTGTAAATCGGGTACCCCTAAATGTATATCGCCAATAGTAAGGATATTTACTACCCATTAATTTATCATAATTTATCTGATCTGGCTAGCCTCCGGTAATAGCTCTTGAGAAGGCCATAGAAGGCCCATTGGTACATCAATTGCCGAAAATACTTTCCATAGCGGAGCAGATTACCAGATCTCCGTTGGTGAAAAAGAAACCACCAGAGTTTCCCAAGATTTCCCAACACGTCCTGCCGAAATGACCCAGGTGTCCACGGTGTCCACGGTGTCCGGCCTCGTAATGGGTCTGACCCGCTTGGAGGGCTGAAATGGCACTGGCCTCGGCTGAGAGCCCGGATGGCTTGTAAAACGATGTACCCTCTGGTAATTTTACATATAGTTATTGAAAATGGTCCATCTATATGATTTACCTATTAAACATATTTAAACATGGTGATTTTCAATAGCTATGTTAAATTACCAGAGGGTAAAACGGGTAGATAGAGAGGCAACAGACGAGTATCTATCATGGAATATCTTTCATTGTGATATATATATATATACCCATGAACATGAGAGTAAATATGAATATCTAATATTGATAAAATAGACCCGTTGTAGCTGACGTATCATGATGTATCTATTAATCAGCTATCATGGGTTGGAGCAACCCTGAAATATGTGCCTTGACCCTATAGGTTGACCTTTCCGAAAAAGGGTGCAGCGGTGTGGGCTCGATGTTAGTCGTGGAATAATAATTTCATGTCTTGGCATGGACACAAATGGACGATATTGGAATACATTTGAAACCATCAACTGTAGATACGGAGCAACAAGACATGCGTACCAATCGTGCACAAATGGAGCCTGCAAAGACATGTGTTGAACCATTCATCGTTGAGCCCGTAGTCAGGTAAATTATCACAAATCATCAGCTGCCAAACAATCTTCGAAAAAAGTTGTTTGTCGTTTGTCGTTTAAAACCTGAGAGGTTCTGTATGTCGATCAAATATGTATTCACTCTAGTAATTCAACATTGCAACCTTCAGGATCACAACGTTTGCTGGGAAAATAGTGAAACATATTGAAAAATCATCAAGTTGAAGAGGCGACTTTTCCTGGAGTCAACATATCCTTGAGGTGGTGACAAATTCGATAATTTCCTCAGGTTGGTATCCTTGCAGACACAGAAAACGCAGCGCAAAACGCAATTTTTTGGTCCCGATCTCAGCTTTGGATCGCTATCTGCGAAGGTCCATGCTTGGTGTAGGACATGAGCACATTGCCACCCTCAAAGGACTGCTGCTGCGCATCTGGAAAGATACTCCTGCGAGGTTTTTTGGGTCATGAGTCATATTGGAGCAGCAATATGTAGAGAGGCCATGGTGGGCGCTTTTCACATCGCTGAACTGGTTTTTCAACCATGGCTTTCCAGCTATCTTTCAAAGCTTTCCCCCATTCGCCATCCTATAGGGGGCAAGTCCTGAAGGTGTCGAGTTGCTCCATCATTTTGTGCTGGTTGGTGTGATTGTGAAGCACTAGACCGCCATCTTTCAGCAAGGTATTCCTTGGCTGGACAGCACAAGGGACAACAGGTGGAATCTTACCAGCCGTTTATAACTCCAATAACTATGGTTTATGGTATTTATAACTATATAGTTACTGGGGCGAATCTAAACCAACTTATATCTTGGGGGCCTCACATTGTACAGAAACAAATTGAGTATAGTGATTTTAATCCTTGTCTTTCGATGATCAGCAAGCTATAACCTATGCAACTGTCTGCGTCGAGCCTACGCCATTGCATGATGTAGCCGCGGGGCATGGTTTTTCAGGGGTGCCTTCACGAGCCTACGCGGTGTAGGCTTTGCCTACGCGGCTGTGGTTTATTGTTGTTTTCAATTGTGGCATGACGCTTTGGCACCACAAGCCACAAATATCAAGACCAACCAAGGCAAAATGAATGAGTTCTAACTGTGCCAACGGGTCTCTACACAAAGGCTACGCGGTGTAGGTTAAAATGAGCCTACGCCAATGCCTACGCAACCTACGCCGTCTGCATGGGAACCTACGTCTGCGGCATCATATGTCATCTTATGGAGTTCCCACTTTATCTACTTTTCTGCACCCAGAAAAAAACACGCTACTCAGTTCTGAACTAAGAGGTTCAGAACATACAATAACCGTTCATTCATAAGCAAGCTGCCTTGCCACGAGAGGAAATTCCATGATATTCCCTGATACCCATGTGCCCCTCCTAATTTGCCGATCTCTCCTTCAGGGTGCAAGTCTTTATAATCCTTTTGGTAAAGTTAGAGATAGTTGAGAAAGGTTTTTCCACATGATACTGGTTTACAATTAAGTTTACCATGATGATTCTTCAACACATATCCACTTATCGAAATAATACTAATATTGTTGAGGGAACAAAATCATCCCCAAATCATACCCCAAATACTTCCTCAGATGATACTTGGAAAACATAGAGAATAATACGCATGTTCTATAGATAATCCCATCATTCAGTGTTTCTTTCTTCAGATCCATTGGCTAAATCCGTTCTCGTTGAGAGTGACATCAGGGTGTTTCATGGTGAATTCCACGATCTTCGGATCTGGGGCGCAATGATATGAGGTAGGGTAAACCCAATAACATTGCCAATCTTACATACCCTGCACAAAATGACAAATTCTTTGCTGGTGAACGTAGATATTCCCATTAAGACCAAAAGACTAAAGGATTAGTATGTATCCATGTCAGATTGACCTAGATAATACACAGTCCCCAATATCACAAGAAATGGGTTGGTATTGACCATTTAAAATTGATTGGGTTCAGTAGTCGCCTCATGTAGCACCAGAAATTGTTTAGAGACTGCAAACCCCTCTACCCACCATCTAATACAAGATGGTGCCCCAGTTTGTTAGCTTGGCAAACATAAATCCAACTAGGGTCTATGATACACATATATGTATATCTATATAATATATATATATATATATCGAACCAGCTAATGGAGTTAAAAACCAACAAACTTTTTCCTAGGGGAGCATCCCAATCCCCACTTGAGGTTTATGAAATTGGCTATACTCCTAGCAAAGGGGTGATGTAGACCAAGTCATGGTTTTGCCCATCTCTCCAAGGACAAATCGAACTATACTTAAGCATCCGTATATCAATAACGGTTACCCTCTGGTAAACTAACATAGCTATGGAGAATTGCCATTTATAGTTGATATACCGATGAAAAAATTGTGATTCTCCATAGTTATGTTAGTTTACCAGAGGGTAAATCAATGATGTGAACATACAAAATCCACCAATAATCCCATGACATTCAAATGTTTCACAATGGTGGCGTAAATTCCAAGATGATATATATATATATATATATATATGTATATATATATATATATCAGTCACTAGAACTATAATCCCAGTAAATCCACCATTCCTATTCAATATGAAGCCCTCTCTCCAAGAACTAATCAGTAACATATGATATACCACCATCAATACCACCATTCATACCAGCATATGTTCATACATATTTGTATTCAATGTATCATCCCATTAAGATCCCTATTCAAAAAAAATACTAGGTGTACGTAATTTGAAATGTTCAATGGTTACGGGTCAAAACCCTGCTACCCTTGGTACCCTAAAGTAACTAGTGAGTGGATGGTTAAGTTATTCCCCAAAATATGATTAAAAAACATGTAATAGGAGGTTTTGACCCATCACCATTCCAGTAATAGCACTACAATCGCAGTAATATAGTAATAATGGGTTTTGACTCATACATATATATATATATTTAGAACTATATTATTACATCACTAATACTAGAATCGCAGTCATACCACCATTCCTATTCAATATGAAGCCCTCTCTCCAAGAACAATTCAGGAACATATGATATACCACCATCAATACCACCATTAATTCCACCATTAATTCCACCATTAATACCACCATTCATACCACCATTAATTCCACCATTAATTCCACCATGAATTCCACCATTAATTCCACCATTAATTCCACCATTAATTCCACCATTAATTCCACCATTAATTCCACCATTAATTCCACCATTAATTCCACCATTAATTCCACCATTAATTCCACCATTAAT
>Ga0126342_10023207_pt1 | contig 10173 bp, 14 predicted proteins | sample Cyp1metagenome_FD_92528 | JGI IMG/M metagenome (GOLD analysis project Ga0126342, IMG submission 92528) | Coral microbial communities from Lord Howe Island, Old Settlement Bay, Australia - Cyphastrea 1 metagenome | ecosystem: Host-associated > Invertebrates > Cnidaria > Coral ... | reverse complement strand
TATGTAATGTATGTAATGTATGTAATGTAATGTAATGTATGTAATGTATGTAATGTATGTAATGTATGTAATGTATGTAATGTATGTAATGTATGTAATGTATGTAATGTATGTAATGTATGTTAGGTATGTAAGGTATGTAATGTATGTAATGTAATGTATGTAATGTATGTAATATAATGTATGTATGTAATGTAATGTATGTATGTAATGTATGTTAGGTATGTAAGGTATGTAATGTATGTAATGTATGCAATGTATGTAATGTATGTAATGTATGTATGTAATGTATGTAATGTATGTATGTATGTAATGTAATGTAATGTAATGTAATGTAATGTAATGTAATGTAAATGTAATGTAATGTAATGTATGTAATGTATGTAATGTATGTAATGTATGTAATGTATGTAATGTATGTTATGTATGTAATGTATGTTATGTATGTAATGCATGTAATGTATGTAATGTATGTGATGTATGTAATGCATGTAATGTATGTAATGTATGTGATGTATGTATTGTATGTAATGTATGTAATGTATGTAATGTATGTAATGTATGTAATGTATGTAATGCATGTAATGTATGTAATGTATGTAATGTAATGTATGTATGTAATGTAATGTGATGTAATGTAATGTAATGTAATGTAATTTATTTCGGTATAAAATGGCTCTTGTGATGTTGATGTGCGTTTCGACTGCGGAGGCTCGCACAAAGTGATAGGTTGTGGGCCGCGGCCTTTTTCTTGTATATTTCGGTATAAATGGCTCTTGTGATGTTGATGTGCGTTTCGACTGCGGAGGCTCGCACGAAGTGATAGGTTGTGGGCCGCGGCCTTTTTCTTGTAAATTTAGGTATAAAATGGCTCTTGTGATGTTGATGTGCATTTCGACTGCGCAGGCTCCTAGGTTGTGGGCTGCGGCATTGTTCGTGTAATTTTTGGTTTCAAAAGGCTTTTGTAACATGTTGACGTGCATGTCGATTGCGCATGCTCGCACAAACCGTGCAGCGCAGTCTTGGGATCGGTCCTCCTCCTCCACATCAGCATCCTCAGTATCATCATCTTTGTCCTCCTAGACATCATCATTCTCAACTTCTCCTCCTCCTACTCCTCCTCCTCCTCCCCCTTGACATCATCATCATCCTTGGCATCATCATCCTCCACCTCTTGTTCCGCAACATAATCATCCTTTCATCATCCTCCTCAACATCATCATCCTTAACATCATCATTCACCACCTTACCATGCTCTACTTCATCTTCCGCATTATCATCCTCATCCTCATCCTCCTCCACATCATCATCATCCTCCACCTCATCTTCCGCAATATCATCCTCATCCACCCTCCGCGACATTATCATTCATCCTCAACAATCATCATCGTCTCCAACGATTTAATTATCATTCTCATCCTCATCATCATCACTATCATCATCATAATCATCCTTGTGGTCATCATCATCATCATCATCATCATCATCATCATCGTCATCGTCATCGTCATCATCATCATCATCATCCACATTATTATATACTTTCCTCCCACTCCCCCACGCTGTTTGGGGTCTCTTGCCGGGATATTATTTTGATTTATTTTGCGCCCGTTCCCATTTGTGGGACATGCATCGTCACACCACAGCGCATTACAACATCTTAAGGTGCTGTTGGCGCAGCACATTGGACGGACCAGCGGTTTGTTCCAAAAGAGTGCAGTGACAGGGAACATCCGGGAGTACGTCCTGCAGTATTTCCACAACCTCAATGAAGACCGGCGAAATATTCATCATCCCCACTTGGCAGGAAATCATTTCTACAATGTGTCATATTTCACGGCGCAATACTCAGAACTGAAGGAGCGCAACTTCGCCAAGTTGCAAAGGCGCAACGTGGATGACCTCGTCCGGGTGAGCGGCAGCGCTGTGGATGGCAACACCCGAATCAAATATGGCAACTCGGTTTTGCAGCAATTTGTTCGGATATATGTTCGGATGCAGTCCAAACATGTCCAAAATGATTGGATTCATCTACTTCAAATCATTCGAATTTGAATGATTGCAGTTTCTGCACCAGAAACGTTTCATTTTGTTTACCTTTGTCCAGTAACGGTACAATGCTACCACGCACCACATAAAATTGCGTTCAATGATGAAATTTCAGCCAGTATTACAGGGGATTTTGCAACTAGATTCTTCATTTACCATTGCCATCCATTCCCCATTCGTTTTGAACAGCTTTTGAGGTGTCTTTCAAAAGTCCTTATGCTTGCCGGGTGCAGCGATTTACTCCTTGGCTGAGTGCCAGGTGCCTTTGTGGCAGAAAAAATCCAATCCAGCATAAAAGGCCGATGCGCCCGTTTCGAACGCTGAAAAGGACCCCACCCTGACGCGAACATGTGCAGATTGTGTGTAAATCGACACAATCGGATCCGCCAATCCTGTGTTTGCGATGTTTGTGTGGTCATGCGATTTTCTGCAGATAGGGGACTATATACTGGGGGAAGCAACTCAACAAGAATGCCTGTTTGATCCTGTGTACCAAGGAAGCCAAAAGGATTTTGGTGAACACTGGAACTATCCCAGCGAGCAGCGCAGCCATTCCGGTTGACAGGTGGGAGGGTGTGCCTACCGGCTGCTCCGTGCAAAACGGGGTAAATGTTCACTTCGGCACCTACCCTGTTACAAACAATGCGCGGTTACTCTCTGGGGAGTTTGCGACTGTTTGCCGCAGGCTCTTCAAAATTGGCCCTCAAAGACAGAAAGAATGCCCCAACGGTGCAGGCATTACCACTGCAAAGATGTGCAAAGACGCTTTCTACGAACTGCAAGGCTCGGATCCGAGATTTTGTTTGCTGGTCCTTTAGATACATGATGCTATGCATACATTTCTCAAACAGACACACTTGATTTTCCTTGCGGGAGAGCAACTGCTGGTAGCATGACTTCATTCTGAACACCCATGCGGAGGCAAATTCTCACTACCTCCCAACGAAGGCTTCGTTCAAGTTCAAGGTGGTGCCTTGATAAGAAGTTTCTCACGACCTTTTCAACGGGAAACAGCGCAGACTATAGTGACGGACAACCACTTAGAACATCATTTGGAAAACGCAGATCCCATTTTGCAGGAAAGTTCTAAGTGTGTGTTCAGGAAAAGACACTTAAAACATCCAAACAAATTACTTTACTTCGTGTGATCCCCATCATGACATTTATACATGTTCTTACTGGCAAATCTTCTGGCATTCTATCTGACATATCTTCTGGCACTCTACTTGGCATATCTTCTGGCATTCTATCCGGCATACCTTCTGGCATACCTTCTGGCATTCGATCTGGCATATCTTCTGGCCTATGTTCTGACAAATCTTCTGGCATTCTATTTGGCATTCTATCTGGCATACCTTCTGGCATATCTTCTGACATATCTTCTGACGTATCTTCTGGCATTCTATCTGGCATTCTATCTGGCATATCTTCTGGCATATCTTCTGACGTATCTTCTGGCATTCTATCTGGCATATCTTCTGGCATATCTTCTGGCATATGTTCTGACATATCTTCTGGCATTCTATCTGGCTGGCATACCCTCTGGCATTCTATCTGGCATATCTTCTGGCACTCTGTTTGGCATATCTTCTGGCATTCTATCTGGCATACCTTCTGGCATTCCTTCTGGCATTCGATCTGGCATATCTTCTGGCACTCTACTTGGCATATCTTCTGACATTCCATCTGGCATGCTATTTGGGATATCTTCTGGCATTCTATCTGGCCGTTGAGGTCCAGCGGTGCTCACTGAGCTGGGCAGGTCCCAGGTTGAGGTCCAGCGGTGCTCACTGAGCTCGGAGGGTCCCAGGTTGAGGTCCAGCGGTGCTCACTGGGCTGGGAAGTTCCCAGGTGGAGGTCCAGCGGTGCTCACTGAGCTCGGACGGTCCCAGGTTGAGGTCCAGCGGTGTTCACTGAGCTCGGACGGTCCCAGGTTAAGGTCCAGCTGTGCTCACTGAGCTCGGACGTTGGCGAAGAGCTTGGCGAAGAGCTTGGCAAAGAGTTGGCGAAGAGCTTGGCAGAGGAGAAGGCGGAGGACGAGGAGGACGAGGAGGAGGAAGGAGGAAGGAGGAGGAAGGAAGGAGGAGGAGGAGGAGAAGCTAGCCGAGAACAACTGTGATAAAATCTAACAACCCTCACCTGGCAGGTGGGGAAAAACTTAGGACATCAGTTGTGCACATGGTGATGTTCTAAGTGTCTGTCTACTCAATTAAAAGTAATGGAGAATGCAATTTTGCGATACCGTCCGAAGCGCAGGTGAGTATAGGAATGCTTCAAACCAGCTGTTTAAGCTTTGGTGTGGGTAGAACAGAATGTGTGGGACAAACCATGTTTCCAATATGTTCAATGATGATTCCAGTTTCCAATCAGTTTTCCTCAAGCGGACAACAACTTAGAACATCAGACCACCACTTTCCTCCCTCAAAATGCATGTGTTTCTGTTTATGCGTTCATGTTCTAAGTGCTGTTTTCTTGACTTTGATGTTCCAAGTGATACACTTAGAACATTCCAATCTTGATGTTCTAAGTGTGCGTGTTTTTCATGTGGAAAACGGTTGAAGTTCTAAGTACACGTCCGCAACTATTTTGGTTTTGGCCCATGTCCATTTCAACCGGCAAGTTTTTGACAGAGCACTTTAGACCAATCTGAGGTAGTGCCGATGTCCCCTTCGGCTGCAGCGTGAGGGTGGGTCTGCCGAGTTTGGGCAACAGCCCTTGGTTCAAGCCCTACGGTGCCGATTTCAACTTCCAAAATACTGGAATGTTCCAGGGGATTTGCAAGGCGACTGGTGCTGTGATTGACATTTTCTGCTCTGTGGACCTTGCTCAAAACTGACAATCGCAAACGTCGATACAACGTTTGCACCATCTTCGGTGTTTCTGTTTTCAAGGTCGATCACCAAGTTTCTGTTTGCATCCAAATTTCGCTGAAATAACAATTCCAGGCTACTCGTTATTGGTTGGAGAGGGCCGGCATGCGCTCTTGCCCTGTTGGCTCCCACATCACGACCTTGGTGGAGTGTGGGGAGGCCTACAAACAGCTCAAAGACATGTTCCGCTATCCCAGCCTACGCGGTCTGGTAGCCAACGAGAATCCAGGGTGGGAAGGGGTCCCCAGGCGTGGCGCCGCAGAGATCATTATTTCTACCCGCCATTGCTCTGATTGGATGCAAGTTATCAAGATGCAAATCAAACGAGAAATCGGCTGATTCGCAGAGCCCAATGGATGAGCTGTTCACCCTCTTTTTTTCAGATGTTGTATGCATTGTTCTTCCGCAATGTTTTGGGTGCCTGCGAAATCGTTGTTGTCAGGGGCTGCTCCATCCAGATCGGATCACTCGGCGCTGACAACTCACCACACTTCAATGGCAATAAATACTCAAAGGGCGAGCGGGGCCTCTTGGGAACCGGAACTGGGGATTTTGCCACGCAAGCTGAATTTCAGTATCTGGGCGTCAAAGAAGTCTTGAGTGGATCCATTGTGACTGGATAGTTCCGAATGTCCAATTCTTACCAATTCTTAAGAAGATACAGTACGCAACACTATTTTTGTAGATTATATATTGTGTTCTGTTCTTTGGGATTGGCTCGATGTTTTTTTGCATTTTCCCATTTTGACCAATAATCAGGTCAATTTGCAAAGAACCTTCGTTTTGGCGCCCAGAGGTTGCTGGGCAAGAATGTCCTGCAGGGACCCAAATCTCCGGAGAACTTGCGTGCAAAGCCGCCTACGAAAGCCTACGAGACACCTTTTCGGAGACATGGCGTAGAGAGAGAGAGAGAGAGACCACTTTTCAAATCTTTTCGTGCGCCCAAAGCTAAAGACACTTCTGAAATCTTGTAAAGGATATGATTGTCGATCTAAAGGTCCATGTAGAGTGATTGTCCATTACAAAGGCCGCCACGGTTCCAACATGACATGAGACCCCGCAAAAGTTTGTTTGTTTTTTTTTCTGAGTATATTTTTAGAATTTTCTTGCAAGGCAAACGCCAAGAGGCTTTTGCAAAGTGGTTCATGGTTCTGGGTTCCCAGGGGCTGCTCTGCATCTTTTACTGGCTCTGACAGTACCCCACACGTAAATACCTACACTGGTGTGCCATCTGGGACCGGAGATTGGTCGTCTATGTGCTGGCCCGGCCGCTACTACATACCACCTAGAGGGGCCACACAATGTCCAACCAACCAGCAAGTCGGCATCTGAGATCAGTTGAAACCAACGTGTAGCGAGTCAGTGTTGTGTCCTGCTGTGTTTATTGTTTAAACAAATTTTATTTGAAAGAAAAACAGACAGTTCTCTGGGTTCAATTACCTTGCATGTTTCTCCATCGAAAACTTGATATATATATATATATTATATAATTATATATATATATAGTTCCTCATCAAATTTGGGTTGAACTTACGCGGGCATTGTGTCCATGTATTGTCCATGTGCATTTTCTGTACGTCTTTGTATTAGTTTGTATTGCCATCTCCGCCAAAAAGTAGATAGTGCGCGCATACAACACATAGATTATCGTAGAGTTTCGTTTGCTGGCGATTCTGTAAAGGGTTGGGTGTCTAGAATGAAACCGCTGCAGTTGTTCCTGTGGCTATTGTGGATGCTACTGTGCAGTCCTACGGTATTTCTACATATTTCTACCATTTTCCACCACTATACTTCACAGTGCTTTCAATCTACAGATCAGCCGCTTCATACATGTTCCCTCTCGTAGACTGCTTCGGGTTTGTGTGACCTGTGGTCCTTTTGGCCCCCCAAAATACCATTTCCCAGACCTGGTGCAACCGCGCCACGGGGGCATGGAAAAGTCAGAGTGGAGAAGCACGCGTCGTTTATCTAAGACAATCCAACATCACTTTGTTGCAACCAAAAAGCATCAAGGAAACTTGACAGCGCATGAAGTGCCTTCCATATGCCGATCAGCCTTTCACCAGACCTTCTAGCTGTTAGCTTTCGATGAATGGTATGTGCACAATTGAACATCACTAGAAACCACCTAGAGGAAGTAGGCCACAAGGGAAAAACAATCTTGGACCCCTCTCCGAGGATTCACTACACACGTTGTTTGCTACCATTTTGTGTGCTCTTGCAGCCTCCTGCTATGCATTGAAGGGTTTGCAGTTGCTTCCTCAAGTGTTTTCACAGGTCTGGATTAGCAGTCCGGTTGGTCTGGATTAGCAGTCCGGTTGGCCTGTTTATCCACTAACTTCTGTTTTGTACCCTTTTAGCCCTGGAACTATTTATGATAGGGCCGGAAGTATGTGTAGATATGTGTAGCGTATTTTGTGGAAATTATTGAACAATTTATGGGGATCAGTCCCAGCTGCAAACGTGAAGACCAAATGGCACACTAGTAAAGCGACACCAGATATTCATCAGCGCACTATATATGCCCATAGACCAATAAATCCATCAACAATAAAGCATTCATACATCTAATATGGCAGAAGAAGAGGATGCACAATGGGAAAGTCGTCATTCACTTGTTTGTTTTACATTTGAAAGTGAAAACCTACCAGGTTTAAGGTTTGGATCTGTTCACGCACGGGGTTTACCCTCAAAGATACACCGAAGCAGTACAAGCCACTGGCTTTAACGGTTTTTTTTTTAATAAGATTATATAAATGAGTGGATTCAAAAAGGTTCGCAAGCACAGCGCTGCTTACGAAACATGTTTGGGTTTCAGCTGGGTGTGAAGAATTTCTCTGAATATTAGGTGAGCCCAGAGCTGCACGCTGCTTTGTGCAGTGAGTTGTCAGTTTGTCACAACCGTAAGAATCGCAATCAATACTCATCAAAATACAGCATATTTGAAATTTCGTCACATGAGGTCATCGCCTGTGGCAGCAGTTTGATACAACCTCATTGATTTGGCTTAGCCACCGGGAAAGTAGCCATAAAGCAAAAGAAACGTTGAAAGTAAGAAAAAAAAAGAAAACGCAATGATTTGACACTGCGGCGCCAAAGTCAGCGATTCGGCTTCGCCCCCCAGCAACCGCAAGGGGGTGCAGCCTGAAGGAACATGGAACAAGCACACACTAGACAAGAAATGGATCATTAAAGTTATCCGTCGGGAACTGAACCCCATCATATGCAATTAGATTAGATGCAGCGGTTCTCGGCTTAGCCCCGTGCCACACGGACATATGAAAATGAAAGTTGAATAGCAGGTACACAGGGTTGCTTCCAGCAGAAGTGGATAGCTTTGTTGGGTGCAGTTTCCACTGTGCCCTGCACCCCCCTGCAGAGATGTTTAAGAGACACCCAATGCGGTAGAAGTTTTACGTCTGTTCAGACGGCACACACTAGACAAGAAAGGATCTTTATATAGATCCGATGGGAACTGAATCCCTTCACATGCAATTAGATTAGATTATATAAAATATATATGTAATTATATATATATATATATATCATATTGTGATATCCAGCTGCGCACGACGGCGCCCAGGGACTGTCATCGCAGTGCCCAGCTACGGCCCCCACTTAAGGGGTTGAGGTACGTTTTCACGGTCCCGGGGGGTGTCTTCGTTGGCCACCGACCCCCCGGGACCGCGATGGCCCCCTGCTTTGAATTATAATATAATATGATTTAATATAACAAAATATGGTGAATAGCCGGCGAAGTTTTACGTCTGTTCAGACGTTACACACACACACAAACACACACACACACACCCTGCCTTTGGCAGGGTGGTGTCCTGCAAATGAGATGAAGATGAGGATGAAAAGGGGAATGAAGATGAGATGAGAGTGACAGTGAGATGAAGAATTACTTAACCGGGACCCGAGGAGGGGAACGCAAAAGAAAGGAGAAAGAGAGAGAACATCAACACCAACACACCTAGCCCGGAGCGGGCAAACCCTGAAAGGGAAAGGGAAGAGAAAAAAGCGGAGGCCGACGGACACGGAACAAGACCAGCGGAGGGGGGGGAGACAGAAGCGCCTGAACCAACCTGACACAGCGAAAACCTACGCCTACCTCGGCACGCAAAGAACCCGACATACCTGGGGAGGGAAGAACGCATGAAATAGGGGACCAAATGGGGGACTAGTAGGTGAAAACGAAAAAACAACAACAATTAAGGGTACCCAGTTCCAACCTAGAAAGTCGTGCGTTGCTCCCAAACAAAGACCGTGGTCAAGTCAAGCCAAATGGGCATAAACGGCTATTCAAGTTCCAGCGAATTAGACACCAGAAAACCATCAAAAGAAAGAGGACCAAACCTGAAAGGCATGTACCTGACTGTAGAATGACATGTCAGTGCTGGATAGTCGCTTGAGCAAAGTTGAAAAAAGGAGGTTATCGTGGCTGCCAGCTATGTTCGAAAAGGAGAGTGACCAAACTGCGGCCCGTTGTTCAACACTCACTCGACCGAAAGGTGAAAAGCTGAAAAATGAACGCTTTACTTAAACGAATTACCAAATTAAAATGTGTACATTCGGAAGTCAGGTCGGTCATCATTCACCCTAAATAGGGTTGCCTCATTTGGCTCCATGGCACCATGTCGGAGCCACCATGGAAATCACACTAGACAAGAAAGGATCTTTATATAGATCCGATGGGAACTGAATCCCCTCAGATTAGATTATATATATATATGTATATTATATTGTGACATCCCAGCTGCGCACGGCGGCGCCCAGGGACTGTCACTGCAGTGCCCAGCTACGGCCCCCACTTAAGGGGTTGCCGTCCAGGGCCACTGCAAGCAGGTACGTTTTCACGTGTCCCGGGGGGTGTCTTCGTTGGCCACCGACCCCCCGGGACGTACGAGGGAATAATAGGGTCTATGTGATTGATCCCTTTCTGGCTTTCATTCAATGGAAAATAGTTAGATTCGTTTAAAACTAAATGAATTTGCGATTGGCACAGCAACATGCAACTGACATGGACCCCTGCAGGATGACACGCACAATCATGTGCTGCGACTTTTTCATGGCTCAAGAAAAGGAGCTTTCGTCATTGGGCAGGTGTCTTGGGGACCTAAAGGCTTGCTCTAGCACTTAAGACCCATACCCGAAGCCCCCGTTCGTAACCGCAGGTTATGAGCCCAAAGAGGTTCTGAAGCCATGTCTCTGATGCAACGCCGACGAGCAGCTGATGGAGTCGATGGTGGAG
>Ga0126342_10023206_pt1 | contig 10173 bp, 9 predicted proteins | sample Cyp1metagenome_FD_92528 | JGI IMG/M metagenome (GOLD analysis project Ga0126342, IMG submission 92528) | Coral microbial communities from Lord Howe Island, Old Settlement Bay, Australia - Cyphastrea 1 metagenome | ecosystem: Host-associated > Invertebrates > Cnidaria > Coral ... | reverse complement strand
AGATACATAGATACATAGATACATAGATACATATATACATATATACATATATACATATATACATATATACATATATACATATATACATATATACATATATACATATATACATATACGTGTATATATATACATATACATATATACATATATACATATATACATATATACATATACACATATACATATATACATATATACATATATACATATATATATATACATAGAGTTTTTCACCCCTTGATCTAGCAGCATCGATTAATAAACACTGCAACCAAGCCTAAAGCCGTTGTTTCTTGGGAGCATTGACAACTGTTTTTTTTTTTTTTGCGTTGAGGGTGCAGCTCCACTAAATCAACGTTGGTGTGTTAATATAACCATTTTTTATTCGAGGGATTGCAGTATATCCCAACTTGGGGTTACCATGGTACCATCTATATATCTATACATCTATATATTACTATAACTATGGGGATTATCAACTGTACATACTACATCTATATATTACGACTATAACTATAGAGGGATTGCATATATATATATATATATATTACTGGTACCATGGTACCCATGAATTTCATCAATGTCCTCCACAGGCCGGTCGCGAGCTCATTGCAAAGCTCAAGAAATCCTTTCGGAAGGTGCAGCGACGGGATGGGGGACGTGGAAGTTCTAAAAATTCTAAACGGGGAGTTTGGAATCTGCAAACATGGGGATGAGCCCCATAAACATCTGGAGATGACGGTGCTTTCTATCATTCGGGATGGGGGGGATGTGATTAGGAACTTGAGATTGAACTGTGTAACTACACTTTTAGCCTTGTTGTGGGGGCCATTTGAAATCTTGAACATCCATAGGTTGTAAAGTATTAGTTATTGGAAAATGGCAACCCCACTTCAGCACTTGTTCAGGTCACCTTCCGATTGCCCAATCCTCAAGTGAACAATTTCCTATTTGACCCTTGTTGATTGGTGGCCCTAGGATTATAACATCTTATGACTCAGGGTTTTGGACCCGTAGGTTGTATACATCCCCTGTTGATGACTGAACCTGGGCTATGCTGGTTTCGTGGTGGCGACCAATCCTTTGCAACATAAACCAACCAACAGAAGTGCATTAAACACCCGTTGTTAGACGCTGCTCATTTGGCAGCGGTTGACTCACCATAAATCTAATTAGTGTTTAAATGTTTTTGAATCTTAAGGTTTGTCCTCACCGCAGACAGGATCCATGAGAATTCCTAAGTGGGAGATATTTCAGATCCCATTTCAGAAAAAGGATGAAAAAGTAAATACGATGTTGGCTGAAATACAATTTAGACCCCTCAGGCTGGTTGCATCTCCAAAATCATTCAGCTAAATCTTTGGTCTCTTCAACTACAAAAAAACATGCTTCACCCGCGAAATGGCCCCTGAAACGCCAGGTGGAAGAGTACAAAGCCGAGACCTTTGAGAATTGGCAACGCGTCGTGGCGACCCAGTGGCGACCCTTAAAAGTTGCAAAATTTCACAACGGGTGGATGGACATTTTGTTGGAAACTTGAACAAGAAATATTTCATTACTGTACAAGTCGGTTTTAAACATTTCATCAGCTGGACCTAGGAGTGAGATACACTGTTTTCAGAAGTATCATGGCGGTGGCTGAAGGGATCCCTACACGGCCATCCTGATCCATCCTGCATAATGTACGAATGTCAATATGAATCACCAGTTTCTACTTCAGTGAATGGCTCGTATCTGCATATAATCTATGATATCTGTATATTAAGTAGATACTCGTACATAGTCTGTAGGTATATAGTATATAGATTGATACAGTACTGTAGATAGATACTGATAGATACATACAAACACACTGAATAGTTTTATGAGTGCTATCAACAATGTGCCACCCTCTTCCCCATCAATTTCTCCACGAACATAATTAATTATTCCATAATTACGGAGAACACAGTGGGAAACTCATTGATATACATCATACCATTCTTCACATCACATATATATATATAGATATTATATATAGATATTATATATTATATATATTATATATTATATATATTATATATATATTATATATATTATATTATATATATAAATGTAGATTTCAATATTTCAATTCTCATTTTCCAAGTCTAAATTTCACTGGTGACACTTCTTGCCGCCTTTTTCCCCGTCCCTGGAAGGTCAAGGAGGAGCACGAGGAGAAGATGCGCGACGTGACACTGCGCCGCGAGGAGCAGCTCCGCGTGGAGCAGGAGGACGGACGTTCCGTGGAGATGGCGAAAACGGATTTCATGGTGATTTCATGGGATTTCATGAAAAAAATCATGGGTACTTTGCGAACTTGGCGAAGTTGTTTATGACAAAAACGAAGTAGATGATGGATGGTGAAGCAAAACTGGGATTGAAGCAACAAAAAAGATATATATATATATATATATGTTGGGGATATTTCATGGGGATATTTCATGGGGATATTTCATGGTATAGTTAACATGGCATATCTATATATAAATATATATGGATAATTTCGATCACCAGTTCACGTCGAGTTCACGCCGCAACGTCACTGATTAATGATGGCAGAACGGTTCGACATGGAGGTGAAGTATTGGTCTGGCTTGGAACATTACAATAGGTCTGGCTTTTAAAGATAGTTGAAGATATGGAGAATAACAAAGATGAAGGACTTTTCCTTAAATGGTTTAAGATGGCTCTTTTGGTGTCTAAAAAATAGAAGCCAGATAGATTACAATGGAGCCAGTTAGATTTAATTTTTGAATATGTTTGATGTCTATTTCAATGCAGTTTCTTTTCAATACCATCAGGTTTTTTTCACCAGCAAATCTGGGTTTAGAGAAGTTGATGATGGACCTCATATGGATGAACTTGGGGCATCCAGTCACCTGACCTATACCCACATCTTTGGATCCGCTGGCCATTGTTGGATTTGATGTTGTTAGACATTTTGTTGAAGCACTCTGAGGTTTGTGTAGCAGTTCAGGTTTGTCCGAAAATCGGGGCAGCTATCCCAGTTTATGGCAATTCGTATGAAAATTATGATCAACCGTGAGATTTTGGTAGGGGTTTTCTCTATTTTCAGGGATAAAGCCAGGAATCTCCAAGTAGGGCGTGGTGTTTTTGGGGAATCGCAGGAGAATTTTTTTTTGGGTCGTTTCATGCTGATTTGGCCCAAAAAAAGATGGTTTATATGTCGATATCTAGTTATAATATGTTATAATATGAGGGTTAAAACATGTCATATCCCAACTTTTGGGGGCTTTCGGTTTGTTCCATATATATATATTAACCCATTGATAACCTCAACTGCACAGAGATTCACAATTGGCCTATGAAACTATGAAGCTCTCGCAAAGATCGTTCAGCCTGCCATGCTTGCTGGCCACTTATAAGTGACACTATTTTGACGAAACACGCCGTCTATTGTGACGAGGGCTGACGCTGATGGTTTCCAGCAGTAGAATCATACAAGCAGATACAGTACTCTAGTCCCCAAAGAAATGAAGAGATAACAAAAGAATGGTATCCACCAAAAGTAAATCTTTGGGATCCACATTTTCCAGTACTGTAACTTTCACCACCAAGCACGGTACCCTGCACTGATCAAACATGGCTGGCTCGGAAATCCTATGATTTTCAGTGGGAGATCATCTGTAAATTGATACTGTAGTAATTGTATAATATTGTACAATGGGAAATTTTCCATGGGCAGCTTTAGAATACGAGAGAGTGAACACACTTTCATTTGAATCAGCGTAGGTGTTCGGAACCTATCTCTAGTTTGGATGCTTAAGCCTCCGTTTTATAGGTCAACACCTTCCCTCAGGATCGCAGCTGGGTTCCAGGTATTCGAAGGTGTAGCAAGCCGCAAGTCTTAAACACCTTTGAAAGAGGACCCTAATAGCGCCTTATTTTTAAGCTACCAATAATATATTATTAGTAACTTACTCATAAACATTTAAGGGTTTTATACAAAATTGAGATTTGTGCCTTATTAGTATACTAATAATACATTATTAGCATACTAATAAGGATGGGCAAAAGGGGCAAATCCTTAAATATGGTGTAGGGGGGGTACCGGGGGGGTGGTGGTATAGTTAAGTGCCCACCTTTTGAGAATCGGATTGGCCGCAGGAGTTAGTTCACGAGTACCTGGAGAAGGAGCGGATGATGCGACTAAAACATGACTGGTTGGTGGTTTATTATTTTTTATTTTTTCCATATATTGGGAATAGTCATCCCAACTGACTTTCATATTTTTCAGAGGGGTAGGTATACCACCAACCAGATATGCGACTAATGGGTTCACCCCAGTGGCTTGGTTCAAGTTACTTCACCCCAGTTTCAATATGCTATGACTGGATGATCGCCCTTCTTTCCCTGCTCTGGATCCAATTCTTGGAGAACGCCTAGGGCCTATATACCCTCTGGTAAACTAACATAGCTGTGGAAACTAGCCCATAGAAATAGATGCTTTACCTATTAAAAATTGTTATTTTCCAGTTTGCAAACTGTGAATTTACCAGGCCGGGTACATAGTAGTACATCATATCGTTGGTGATCTCCCATGATACCATGAAAAACTATTGGTTTCATATCCCTACTGCGACAGTTGGTGAATCTTTGGTTACACACCCCTATCTGCTTTGGGTCTTGATTCTTCGTCCACGATCGGATGTGCCTAGCGGCCTAGCCTTGGCGCTGGTGACGCTGGTGGTCAGTTTTACTTTTTTTTGTAATCAAACATGGCTAGGAAATCCCTGAGCTAAATGGAGGTTTGAAAAGGACAATCCCAGAAAAAATAGGGAAATAGCTGTGGAAAATAGCCCATAGAAATAGATGTTTTACCTATTAATCATCTATAAATGGCACATTTTCCAGTGCCATGTTTGACTACCACAGGGTAACTTGATCACCTCAATCAAAGGTGATCACCCAGAGAGAATTCACCCCAATGGTTTATGAATGGGCCATCCACACCATAGCTATGTTAGATTGACGGTTACTCCAAGAGTGACCTTCAAAAAAGCTGAGCTCGGCTGTCCGCAACTAATCCCTTCCCAATATTTCTCTCACACACCCCAGAAACCATGATGGATGTTTTTGGGATTTACACAATAGAATATATATATATATATTAAACATGAGGTTGGACCATTTAGGTGTTTTGGACCATCCTTCAGGGATGGGATATCCTACTGTAGCAGCTTAGCACCGATCCCCAAAAAGTCAGGAGGCACGCACGCAAGAGCGCTTGGCTGAGAAGCGGGCGCGGCACCGGGATGGTGTGGTGCTGGGTCAGGTGTATCATGGCATGGGGATGGCCTCCCGGTAAGTGGTGTTTTTGTTCACGTAGCATCACGTAGCATCACGTAACATGGCCCAGTTATAGCTTGCCATGAAAATGTCACCAAATTTTACCAAACATGGTGACATTTCTGGTGCGTCTCCATGTCGCCATCTTCAAGTAAACCAGAGGGTATGATGATCTGGTTGGTGGTTTCAAACATGAATTTTATTTTCCATCATATATGGGATAATCCTTCCCCTTGACTTTCATATTTTTCAGAGGGGTGGCTCAACCACCAACCAGTGATGATGTTTTTGGAACCGAGAAAATATGGATAAGCTATGAGAAACTGCTTGGCATTGTGGAAACCTATGGTTACGACCTGGATGATTTCTTGTGGAAGCCTTGGAAATTCAATCAACACCTGGATGTTGGTCAACATCTGGCCAACATTTTTCAGGCTTCTCGAGCCATTTCAGATATTTACCGTTTTGGATGGTGAAAGGTATGTTTTTTTGTCGAAAACATGGTTACATATGTAATATAAGCCCTCCAGAGGATGTTTCTCGACATTTTTCAGGAAGCCTCTGCGAGTCTGCAATCTTGGGACCAAAGCCCATAAGAAAGTGATGGTTAGAACGGTTACTGTAGAAGCACCAAATCGATCGCCCAAGTGTCCAATAGGATTAGGAATTTGAATCCCAAGTTGTGATCAGTGACTTGGCCCTGTAGAAAGGTGTGCTGGGATGATCCAAACTGCCAGCCCTAGGTTTCGGGGAAAACCATGACTGCTGTTAAAACGGCAGTTTTGGGGACATCCTTGCGATTGGTTTATAGAGCTGATGTAGATTTCTATTGGTGATTTGATGTGATTTGATTGTTGGTTTTTGTTTCCGGTTTGATGCATTAGATCTCCACAAGGTTGGTGCTTGTTGGTGAGCTAGAGCCTTCAACAACTAAAACTGACTACGCTTCAGGCTCAGTGGTTTACGCCACTAGATAACCCTACCTGGCTTTGGTGGATTGTTTTTCCCTTTTAACCGCCAAACATGGATGAATACACTACTGTACCCATTACTACCCAGATCCTCCAAAGACTATCTTGATTTTTTCCAATGGATATTTAACGATATTTAACGTTAGCACTGTTTTTTTTTAGAAAAAACAACACCATGCGTTACATCATGCAGCTAAACATGTGCTTTTTCAAGATAAACGATCCCCCAACCAACAGTCAGACCCCAAAATGCTGATCCCAGGGATTTCGTCTTTCAAGTCTTTCAACCCCCTGTTTGGCAGGGTCAATGTTAGCAATGTTGGAGTGAGGAGGGGCTCACCCAATGTATACCCAGAGGTCCATGAACCATCATGAACCATTGATCACCCATCACTTTATGGATCCGATGTGTCATTCCAATGATCCATCAATGTCTATTCGTCACCCATGTTCGATCCCCACAAAAACATACAAAAATTGAAGTACTGGTACCCACGAACCACGACCGTTTCAAGAAGATCTTAGATTTTTGCGGGGGTTCCCAATTTTTTGTCACCAGAATATTTCTGTATGGGATATTTTCCCAAGGTGTCTGAGTCTCCAGCAGATCAGGAAAAGGAGAAAGAACGCGCGTTGAAGGGCGAGGCGGACTATTTGGAGCCTTGGTGCACTATTTGGTGCACTAGTGGGGAGATTGTATCTATACACGGGCAGTAAATGGTAGTAACAAGTTACCAACCACTCGCGGATTATTACAGCTTAATTGGATGTGCATTCCAGATAATAAGTGGTTTACAAGCCACATATACCCCATTAGTCTCACCTATCCAAGAGGGATATTTCATATTGGTTCTTCCCGAACCGATGCATGGGAGAATAATTCGAGGAGTTCTGCCGAAAATTAGGATACACAATCATGCATTATATTGGGTATATAATGGCATATTTATGGTATGCAACTAAATGATTATCCTTTCTTGGTGGGAAACTCCGGATTTCGCAGAAAAATGGGGATGATCATGGGATATCATGCGGATCTTTCAGAAATGGCATGGTAAAATATGGTAAGATTTTTCCGCATTTGGAACCTTGGCACGGGATACCCTCTGGTTATGTCAAAATAGCTATTGAAAATCACCATTTATAGTGGATTTTCCCATTAATAATGGTGATTTTCCATAGTTACATTAGTTTCCAGAGGGTATATATCATCACCACCTTGGAATCGACCCATGATGGGCCTTCCATGATTCGTTGGTCCGTACTGCAAGTCCGCTTTTCATCAGCCATCTCACTTCGTACATGTCACCCCATCTCACTTCATACATGTCACGCTATATTACTGTCACCATTTCAGTTGGTTCGCTTACATCATCGGACGTCATCCATTTGGGTGCTTTGAATCCCCCATGTGCCGGGGGAGAGATCCTGCTGGCTGTCACCATGTGAATTAAATCACCATGTGAATTCCTTTTGTTCCGTTCTTCTGAAGAATCCTTGATTTTTGGATTGCCAAAAGCTACTTTTGCATCTTCCAAGGAGAAGCTGGAGAACTCCCTGCGTCAAATCGAGGTTTGGTTTGGGGATGGCAGGATCTGAGCCCCCTTTTTTCGGAGAAGGTTTCATGGTTCTCGCAAGGACCCCAAAAAGAGGTGTCTCAAGATGTTGGTCTTGGCGCTTCCAATCTCAGAGATCAGGCAGATCACCGGGATTCCAGTCCGAGGTGACACCACACCAGCGGGTGGTCACGTAGTTTGGTGGTGGCAGATGCCTGATCAGCAGCAACAGTTTTGACATCAATTTGATCTATTTCCGTTTGAAACGCCTCGTGTTTCCGAAACACCCGTGCTGTCAGCATTGGGAAAGCCAAAAGCCACAGCTCTCCCCCTCATGGATGTTATATCTTAGTCATTTCCGCTGTTTCTCTTAGTCGCAGATGGTTTTAATTAATGTGTTTTGGGGGCCGCAACTTTGGATGTGCAGATGTGCAATGTTTATTTCTGAATCCGAAGTCAAATGTCCGCTTTTTTTGAACACATTCATTGTGCGTTGCTTTTGAAGTAAGCACTGTTTCCTTTTTTGGTTGGTATATATATAATATTCAGTAATATACATACGTATCTATGTATATATATGTATATGTATATATGTATATATATATGTATATATATACATAATTTCTGTTTTCCACCTGCCATGAACTGATGATTTCCACCTTGAACCACATTCAGATGCCATTCACAGACGACCCAGTTTAGCCTCCTGGAAGGTGACCCAAAACCCATTGCCGTTCTCAGTGCCTGATGGTTAGTACACCCGAAGCTGGGTCAATTTAAAAAAAACGACCCATTTTAGCCCTGGAAATCCATGGGTTTTCAGGGAAATCATCCCCAAATTCATGGCCGAACTATTCAGGTTACTCGGTGGCTCATCCCACTTAGTAAGTGGGTTATAACCCCAGCTATAGATGGGATAAGTAGGGTTAATCCACTTATAACTGGGGTTATAACCCACTTACTAAGTGGGATGAGCCACCAAGTAATGACATCTTATAATTTACCCAGACCCTTGATAAACCCTTATCATTGTGGGGTCAACTGTGGGAGGGCGGATGATTCCCTACCATTATTGAGTGGGAAAGCAGAGCCGCTGAGTACTCTGGTCATCTTCATAAAGGCAGCTGGATTGGTGGCTCAACTACCCTCTGGTAATTTAACATAGCTATTGAAAATGGCCATTTATAGTGGATTGTCCCATTAAACATGGTGATTTTCCATAGCTATGTTAGTTTACTAGAGGGTATGCCCAATTGTTTCAATGATCATTTTCCTCATGTGTTTAAACTCCACAACTTGATGTTGCTTGATTCTCCTTCAATCTTCATTTGGTAGGTGAAACCTTTTTTGACATGTTGGTTATACCACCATTTTCCATCTCCACTTTTGTTGGCTACATCTATTTTTTTTGTGCTTATATAACTTATATCCATAGCTACTGGTAAATATCCTTTTCCTTATTGTGCAAGACGTCCTTCAGCTGGCGTCGACGTGTTTATCATCTCACGCGTGTTGTTGAAACGGCCCCCAAAAAATTCTCGCTAGCGCAGCTAGGAAAAATAGGGAGCCACGGACCCCAGTGACTCACTAAAGATCACAGGGTAGTTGCTGTGGCTATGATTTTCAACATGATTTTGGGGATATTGGGGATACATATCCATAGCAACCAGCTATAACCAGCTATTTTGATGTGAAAATGGTTGGTCCTGAGCCGGTTTTGGGTCCTATTTCGGAAATTGCATTACTTATACATACTTACTTGGACTTGCTGAAGATGAGATGGAATCACAAATCCAAGCAGGCTCTGACATTTGTTAGGTCCCTCCAATTTGCATACCTGCAAAGTGATGCCACCCACTTCTGAATTGGTTTGTAAACACTAAGTATAGACATAGCCACCATAAGCCCTAGTGCCCAACTAGGTACCTCGCCTATAATTTCATCACTTCTTCGAGGCCAAGCAAGCCGAAAAGGAAGAGGAATTTCTGGAAGCGCTGAGTCGTCCGGGCCGCTGGATGCTGATATTATGATATGATATGTTATGTATAATCATATATAATGTTGCATTACATTACATTATACTATGTATATTTATATTATATTATGTTATATTATATTGTATACAGTATCATATTATATTATATTATAAATTATATTGTATATTATAAATTATATATTATATTATATCATATTATATTATATCATATTATATTATGCTCCATTTTTCTATTACATTATATTACATTATATTATAGTATGTTATATCATAGTAAATAATTTATATATTATATTAGATTATATCAAATTATATT
>Ga0126342_10023205_pt1 | contig 10173 bp, 8 predicted proteins | sample Cyp1metagenome_FD_92528 | JGI IMG/M metagenome (GOLD analysis project Ga0126342, IMG submission 92528) | Coral microbial communities from Lord Howe Island, Old Settlement Bay, Australia - Cyphastrea 1 metagenome | ecosystem: Host-associated > Invertebrates > Cnidaria > Coral ... | reverse complement strand
TATCTATCTCTATCTATCTCTATCTATCTCTATCTATCTCTATCTATCTCTATCTATCTCTATCTATCTCTATCTATCTATCTCTATCTATCTCTATCTATCTCTATCTATCTCTATCTATCTATCTCTATCTATCTCTATCTATCTCTATCTATCTCTATCTATCTATCTATCTATCTGTCTGTCTGTCTATCTATCTATCTAATCTATCTAATCTATCTAATCTATCTAATCTATCTATCTATCCATCCATCTATCTATCTATCTATTTACCTATCTACCTATGTATCTATCTATCTATCTAACTATTAATTATATCCTGAATGATCCTGATATGTTCATTTTATTTCATTTTCCCATCGCAAATCTTTCGGGCTGTGAGCTCTACGAAGGAACATTGAGTCTCAAGACCGAACATCATGAAATTCCCGCGACTTAGCCACATTCCGCATTCCACCAGTGGAGTACTCCAAACACAACGCACTTTTCATGGTCTGTAGGGTGCCCAACATTGAGGCATGTCATACCCGCATAGCAAAATCGCAGCCACAAAAGCCTGGTGCTATGTATTGGTTTCTTCATGGGGGCTCAGTCATGGGGCGTGTTTAAAATTTAATACTGGTACGGAAAGAAAACAGCAAACATGTCAGAATGGCTAAATCGCGGTGGTTCACCTCATGTTTGATGCTTAAAGATGCTTAAAACCCTATCAAGATCAGGACTATCAGGGGAATAGGGAATTTTTTTCAGTACCCTTGACCAAGATTTTTCTCAGGTCACTTTCCTGGTCACTTTCCCTGATGCCTTTAGCTGTCGCTGTAGCTTTCGACACTCTGCATCTGCTTGACGCTTGGCTGTCTCCACGGTACTGTTGGCCCTGCGCAGGACTTTCGCCGGTGAACATGTGAGGGTAAAACACCAACGATGGGGATTGAACCAACAAAAAATGGCGATGTAACCATCAAATGGGCATTGCTCAAGTGATTCAAGCGGGTGTGTATGAAAATGGGCTACAGTATATCTTCCAAATGGCAACTTTCATAGGGAAAACGTCTGCAGAGGGGGAAATTATGATCAACCAATGGATTGAGGGGTGTCAAACTTTAAGACAAACCCAAATGAATTGGCTGAAAGATCCGTTGAAAATTCCTGAATTGTGTTCGAACGACTTTTGCTGCCGAAAGTGGCCGAACCCCCCCAATTTTTCCTGGCTTACGGGAAATTCTACAGGAAACCTCTCCATGTCAGAGTAATGTCCTAAACCTTTTTTCTCAACACCAACCTGGTCAGGTCAGTCAGCAACCACTGTTCCCCAGATCCCTCCTGAGACGTTCTTCTTGCAAGTCGCTTTGCGCTTTCAAGAGATTCTCCTGGTGACTTGGAGGCGTAACTTGTGCAGGAGACCTTTGAGGCCAATAATGTCATAGATATAGTTACATACTGGTATATAGATATATTGTGTACGTATATATACATAACAAAATGCACATGTACACATATGCCGCATGCAAGTATAAATATACATATATCTACAAACAAAGAATTAAGATATGTTTCATTAATTTCATATTTCTTCAGAATGGACTTGGGGTATATCAAAATCTGTGCATGTGTTTTATCTACCTACCTGCCCAACCCCCAACAAAAACTTAAACCTAATCTACCCTGCAGCCTGACCAAACCAAAGCTACCTATCTGTGCACTTTCCCCGCCTCGCAGGTGTGATTCCTCGTCAGGGCGCTTTTGAGCTCGTCCTGTACCTGGCTCCGGGGGGTTTCCAGGGGCGAAACCAAAAGGACACAACTGGGCTCGTTGGGGATGGAAATCGACATGTTTGATACCGGCCAGTAGTAGGGGCCCCCAAGATGGATACGTTTAGGCTTATGGAGGATATAGCATGATATAACTATAGTTAATTGATGTTAATTGGTTCAGAAACCAACATCACCGGGGGCCCCACAGTATATTACTTGTGGCGTCGGAAAACCGGAGCCAGTACCCCAGCAGTGGGAGTCCCACAAATGTCCTGAGTGAGTCTTTGCTCTGCAGCTTGCAATTGGGATCTTAGGCTCGCCTCCAAGCAGTGAAAGCATGGAACTGTTGTATCTGTGTACCTAGGGTTACTTAGGTAGCTATATCTGATTGCTGTTTGGCTATTCATCTATCTAGCTGGCATCAGCTGGCATTCGCTGGCTAGCGGCTAGCTATCTTTCTGCTTACTTGTTGCGAAAGGGGCTTAGGCTCAAACGCTAGTCATGTCGTATCATGCATATAGATCCCGACTAACGACCTCTTGAAATGGGAAAACTAGAGAAGTCGTTTTGGTATACCATTTGCCACCGTTTACCATTTAATATGAGAAATTACACTGGAGAAAGGATATCTATACACCTCACGAACATGGGTAGATTGACAAATCATCCCTTATGATCGATGACTCATAATTCATCAACAAGAAATTGTGTTATTTTTGTACTTTTGAAGGTTATCAGGCCAAGATTGACTACTCAACCGCAAGCTGCGGGGGTGGATGTGTGCAAATCGGCTCCAGTCCTGGGATGAGAATGCCTGAAAAAGCGGTCATAAATGGTCACTTTAATCAACCAATGTCCTGTCTTCAAATTCACACCATAGAAACACAGAAACACGTTATATTCACCCAATGCCAGAGCCATGATTCCCAATGACTTACCATAAATGGGTGAATGACTCTTACAAAACATCGCCTTAAACGCCACGACGAATGGTTTCGACCTGCTCTGCAGCTGATCGGGTGTTCTGCTCCTTTGTATCGGCAGAAGTCGCTTCCAACTTCGCTTGCAGTCTCGCCTCAGTGCGAAAATTCCAAGTTGGTCAGTGGATCATGAGGATCTGGAATATATATATATATAACATATACATATATATATATAAATAAAGGGATATACAAACAACTGGAGAGATTTTTGACCTCTTCCATGTTTAGTTCAGTTCAGTGGAACCACTTGGAAAGAACAGGCAACCTATAATAGGCCGTGGTAGTCGGCTCCTCATGTTCCGGGAATTATATATATATAAAGGAACAGTCACCAGAGAACTGTCGGTAATGTCACATCGCTCTTGAACATGGCCCAACTATAGATGATTCACCTATTGAACATTGTGATTTCTATACCGCAAGGTATCATGTTTAACAGTCTGTTTACCCTCCAAATTGAACCGGAGGACTTACTGGAAATCTGCCTCAGGTATGGTGAAAGACATGGTGCCAACACAAGGAACCTAGACTAGACCATCGCTCAGCATCATAAAATATTATACACGTGCACCTTATCTCAATATATGTTTGGATATACATACTGCATACTATACCAACAAATGGTAGTGTAAAATACTACGTTATATTATACATGTGCACCTTATCTCAATATATTTTCTTGATGTACATACTGCATACTATACCAACAAATGGTAGTTGATATACATATAGTGTAAAATACTACGATATATTATACATGTGAACCTTATCTCAATATATTTTCTTGATGTACATACTGCATACTGTACTATACCAACAAATGGTAGTTGATATACATATAGTGTAAAATACTACGTTATATTATACATGTGAACCTTATCTCAATATATTTTCTTGATGTACATACTGCATACTATACCAACAAATGGTAGTTGATATACATATAGTGTAAAATACTACGTTATATTATACATGTGCACCTTATCTCAATATAATTTTTGATATACATACTCTGCATACTATACCAACAAATGGTAATTGATATACATATATATATATATAATACTACGTTATATATACCAATGTATAATATGCACACAACAAAATATACCTATTGTGTATATATATACATACACATTAATATACTGCAATCACATATATGTGTTAAATCCTGTATATACAGCGCCTGCTTGCTTTTTCAAATCCATCCAAAAACACCTTAGTGATCTGGGCCTTATATGTCAAAAAACCAAAGGAACTGCATCTATTGAATGGTTTTTCCATTGCCAGAGGCTGCCAGATTGCACTAGAGTGGATATCTCACCATTGGAAATTGATATCAGCAAACAAAAACTACCCTCAGGTAATGACTAACATAGCTATTGAAAATGGCCCAGTCGAAATAGTGAGTTTTCCCATTAATAGCATGGTGGATCTTTCCATAGTTTTTTGTATGTTTACCAGAGGGTATGGCACCTGGTCCCCTTGTCCCATGTCGGCCCCAGACGTTTTGCTGCTGCAACTCGGCGTTGTGCCGATCCAGCCGAAGACGTGCCTTTTGAAAAAATGGGGGTTCGAACCGGTCTGGTCCCTCTGGTCATCTCCGGTCAAGAACCGTTTGCGAAGTGGAAAATCATCATTTTTGATGGGCAAATCATCACCCATAAGCTCTATGTATGGTATATTTACCAACATTTGCCCTAAAAATCACCCAAATGTAGGTAAATATACCATACATGGAGCATATGGGTCATAATTACATCAATATAAATCATCAAATCATTGATAAATGGGTCATTTTTCCATCGCTACCAGCATGTTGAACAGCCAGAAGGTAAAAGCTGATGGAACATGTCAAAACGAAAAGAAACAAACAATCAGAAAAGCAATGGAATTTCTGCGATATTCACACTTGCATTACCCTCTGGTAAACTAACATAGCTATATATTGAAAATGACCATTTATATTGGATTTTCCCATTAAAAATGGTGATTTTCCATTGTTATGTTAGTTTACCAGAGGGTATTTGTATTCTGCCTTGACCTACCTACTACCAACCACCAAATATCACCACCAACCACCGTGTGCCAGAAGACTTTGGGGACTCGGAAAGTCACCAAACATCCCCCTTGAAAAAAACCGCTAGGAATTCCATTGACTTCATTGACTTCCCACTTAAGAATGACAGTGTTAGTTCTGTTAAATTCTGTTAGTCTGTTGGTTGATATCCCACCAAAAAAAAACAAATCATCTGTTTTTTGTGGGTCCAACATGGCACTCTCCAGCCACCAATGGCAAAAAGAAATCCGAGCTTTTGATGGGCAAATAAACCATGTGTCATGACATTACATATCAAAAACATGTCATGACATATCAGCAATTTCATGCGATTGGAAATTGACATTGACACAAGATTTATATGTTTTACAGATACTTTGTCCCATCTACCCACCATAAACGTGACATTTCTCAACATCCATTGATTGGACATTGGAAAAAAAAACAAACAAAACAAAAAGTTGTTGCACGTTGGGGATGGGAAATCACCAATGTCATGGTATGGTCGGCTGATCGATATCGATAGGATACAAAGCAACTCAATAATGTAAATCCAGAATGTCATTGTTTAATTGGAATGTATTGGAATAATACAGATAAGGCCTACTCAATTTCAAACATCATCAATATATATATATATATATATACATATGTATATGTATATATATATAGCAGTGTCCATGTTCATTGGAATAACATACCAATTATAGTAATATTACATCATATCATTTCAATAATATATCCACAGCAATCCCTCCAAACAAGATAGAAACATAGTTTGCCTTTACTTTGGCAGGATGCTACTAACATCTATCTATATATTATATTATTATACATTTTAGATAATTACTTTGAAATACTGTGTATGTAACACTGTATGTACATAAATATATATATATATATATATTTATTTGACACCTCATTGACTTATATATGTACATATCTATAGTCAATACTGTGTATAAGGGGGGTACATATAGTCATTTTAAATACTCGCCTGTTGAGCTTCCTCACAATCGCTGCGAAGGCGTTCAATCTCCTCGGTGCAGGCGGCTCCAAAATGAGAAGGTTTAACCAATCAGAAAAAGGTGGATTTAAGCATCAAAAGCATGAAACATGCAAGGTGAGCCCCCCCAGTTTTGTTTGTTTATAAATGTTTATAAACACATGAATTCTATTTCTATCCTCCATACACCCTAGTTAAGTAACTTATGTGTGTCAACTTAGCTATCGTTTGGAGGCACCATGAAGATCGTGATAGCGGACCCCCGTAGCGGTCTCGGTCTGCTGAGAGATGCTATACCAGGGATGATACAAGCAGGTGGCGCCTAGATGGAAGTGAGATCAAATCAGGCAGTGTGAGACAGTCATGTGAACAAGGTGGGTGTGTCTGAAAATAGTGTACCCCTAAACCCAATGGTTTTGCTGATCATTATACCTATTAAATGGCTATAATTGGGAATATACCCTATTTTCAGACAAACCCAGGTTTGGAATCAGACTAAGAAAGATTACTTTCGAAATTACTTCTTAAGCCGGACCATTCAGGGTTAGCCCATGGTAAAGATTTATTCTTATTAAATTCCAGCCTTGTTCTAGTTATATCCTCACACTCAAACGTTGACCGGTTGTTATGTGCGTCAACTTGGCTAAGGGAACCTCACCCTGCAGGGAATTCAACTTCAGCAAGGACAGGAATGAGGGGGGGCAGCCTTAAAAGATGAAGTTTTCATGAATAAATATGTCGTTCATATGGTTTCCATATATCATAAATATGTTGTTCCTCTAAAACTCACAGGTGTGTCCACAGATGTTCATTCCATTTCATGCCTTGTATTCATCTCCTCCAAAATCCTTCCATGTTCGACCCCCCTCAAATCCAACATCAAGCCCAAAAATGATCCCTGATCATTTCTACTCAGAAAGTCATGTCACGCCGATTTCCTGACGCGGTTCATTTTACTCCTAGTGACTGACATTGACGCGCCGGCGACAACAACCACTCAATACTCCCAAGCTGCTTCGCGATGTGAGGTGCTCTGTCTCTCCAAAGCGGAAGCCTTTCCAGATGCTTGGTCTAGGATCCTGTGAGCTAGATAAGTCCCAAATATTTGGGGCTATTTCATGTTTAATGCGATTTAAGTCCCAAATTATTAGGGCTGATGTATTTGTTTGTAATAAGTGTATTCAACTAAACCAACGTTGCCAACAAGATCTGAGGATATGATATATATATATACACAAAATACATCAAAATACTACATACCTTGGAATAGCAGCGTCAGTCATGCCTCGTGTTTATTCTGTTTGATTCAAGTAGCACTTGTATAGCGGAAGTGGCAAGCGCATCTGCTCGCACACTGGCAGAATGTACCCTTGCTTTTATTTGCTGAGTACATACTAGTTTACCTTTACTCATCAGCATGCATATATATATAAACTGTACTTTGACTTAGCTGTGGATATATCAAATATACTGCATACATCCGCATACCTGTACTATGCTGTGGATGTACCTGTAGCATTAGATGCAACATCACAGCCTCCCATTCACGCTGCTTCTCGTAGAGGCTCACCTGAAATCAGCTGCCATCGGTTGATCATCACGTTCCCTTCCTATGAGAGTGGCTATGGGAATTGATCTTCCCCGTTGAGAAACCGAAGACCAACGAGTTAGGGAAACTATTTATTGGAAAACCATCAAGAACATGCCACCATACTGATCTACCAACATCTTCGTTGAAGAGCGTCTGCCTTGCTGGAAATGAATCGTCAGCAACTTCATTGCAGGAACAAAGTGCATTATCCATTATGAAACTGCCTAGCTGACCAACACGTACGGCTCAAACCTACTGGAGAGCGCAGAGTTGGGTTTCTTCATGTCATCTGACATGACATCGGTACACCTCCCATCCTATCAGCTACCACAGTTACCACAATCGATAGATAAATGGATAGATAATCGATTATATAATTATTCATGCAATTCATCATCCAGAGATGCTTCCTGGCTTCATTACGTATACTTACACCGGAATTCTGTGGCAAAGCCAGTCATGAACCATCCCTAATTTCACCATGGAAGGTTTATGGCATTGGGGTTACCATATGTTCCCCTTTTTTGGGTGAACATCCCCCTTTGTGGTGTGCTTCCGCACCTTAGCTTCTGCCTCCGAAGCTCTCTGTTCACTGAGGCGCAACCTGGAACAGGAAAACTCAGTGATCTACAAGGGGATCAAGCTTAGAAAATACAATGGAATATATATATAATTATATATATATATATATATGCCAAGTATCTATAAAATTGTATTTATTAATATTTATATACTTATATAATTGATCTTATATACAATAACATATATATATATAGATCTGTGACCAAAAAGGGAAGCATTTTGTGAACAATGGTCTGGTGGTTCAACCTGTTAAATGCAACCAATGGCCAGCAGCACTCATGGGAAAATAATGGGGACATCAACAAGCAAAATTGGAGAGGTTACAACAGCCAACTGAAAAAGTCTTGTCGTAGGAATCTGCTGATATGCTTTTGAATTTCGGGAGCTGCAACCCCCAACCTGACAGGGGTATGATCCGGAGGGATATGAGAAGATTCTGTAACATATTCCTATGATTTTCATCTTTATCTTCCAGCCACATACAATAAGAATGGTGTCTTACTCAGGTTGATATCGCAAAACCAAGTTGGACATCCACTGGTGGCTTCAACCCTGCTCAACAATGACGTTCACCTTACCGCAAAATGCCCTACTTGCAGTTCTAGTAACAAAAGGTTGCAAGGACCCTATTAATGATGTTAGATCATGTTAGATCTATCCTTATCTGCTTGGTGGTTTGGACCCTGCAATATGAAAGTCACTTTGATATGATCACCTTGTAGGGATGAACATAAGACATCTCTTGAACCAAGCAGTTCTCTGATCCTTCTCTGACCGGCCTCTTCTTGAGGTCATCAGTGATCCTCTGCTGCGAGCCTTTGGAGTGCCAATGGGAGTACCAATGCGTTTGACTGAAAATGTCTAGGAAAAAAAAAACATGCTTTCATTGCTTACTCAGATGGTTCTTGAAATTGTTGTTTTTCTTGTTTTTCCACGGTATTCCCATGTTCAGACAAACCCACTACATCTCTATGGGGTGTTTCAAATCATCCTGAAATGGTCAAAGGGTGTAACTGAAACATCACAGTACAGTAGATTCTCCAACAAACTCCAAACGTTCTCAAAATTCTGCGGACGCGGTTTCGAGAACCGCTTATATACCCACCGATCCAAAGCGTTGGTGGTTAAAGTGATTCACTTTCTGAGTCCATGGCTCTTGAAGCTGGAAAACTCCTGCTCCTTCATTCTTTTTTGTCACTCAGCAGAATCCCAAGTCAGGACGAACGTGAAGATCTTTACTAGCATCCCCAGTTCATATGAAACATCCCCATTGTATGGTCCAAAAAAGAGGTGTAAATCCCTAAGCCATGGTTTTGGGGGATGTTTCATATATTTTAATATGAACTGTTGTGAACTGGGGGATGGGATTGCTATCATTGGTGACCTCAATTCCATTCGTTCCTCGGCTCCTCGGATGACTGCACATGGCACAATGGTCATGTGAGTCATGTGCCATGGTCTATGGTTCATGGTCATCCCACCATCACTAGGGGTGCCTTATATATATATGTAGTTATATATATATATATGTATGTAGTTATATAGTTATATTATATTATTACTATAAAATGGCTATATAATTCCCGATCAAGGGATTGATGGCCATCTCCCAAGGACCCGGAAAAGAACTGTTGACCTTGCTACACATGATGCCCACCAAGTCAGATCGTATCAGATCGTCTCCTTCTCCATCTTGAGCGTGTTGTTCTCTTCCCTAAGCCGCGCCTGATAACTGATGGCCAACTTGGGCCAAGGGACCTATGAAACCAACAAGTCATGCCGGGAAAAAAATGTCAGCTCCAGCCGGTCACAGCCTCCACGCGCTCCGCTTGCTTCTTTGTGGCCTGCCCATCAGATCAAGAGTGATGGGATTGGCCGGAAATTCGTTGGTGGGCAGAACCAAGGGGTGCGTAATTACGGACCATGTCTTGTAGACAAAAAACAGATATACTGGACGGGGTGTTTCAATGCCATGTTTGCTGACTGCAAGATAAACATGTTAAAAGACAAATACATCGCTCTTTTAGCGGTTTAGGCTGCACGTCCATAGAAACCCACGCGTCTTTTGCTGCCAAGTGAACATGACGTCTTTGTGGAACTTGGATCTAAGGTTTTGCAGATGGTTGTGAAATAGTAATTTACAAGCATTTTCATGTTGTTTTTTTGACAGATCATCATGGATTCATTGTTAACATATC
>Ga0126342_10023204_pt1 | contig 10174 bp, 13 predicted proteins | sample Cyp1metagenome_FD_92528 | JGI IMG/M metagenome (GOLD analysis project Ga0126342, IMG submission 92528) | Coral microbial communities from Lord Howe Island, Old Settlement Bay, Australia - Cyphastrea 1 metagenome | ecosystem: Host-associated > Invertebrates > Cnidaria > Coral ... | reverse complement strand
CTGCCAAACGTCACTTTCTGAACCGACTAGAAACTAGCTCCAAGCCTTGACTTTGCCTGCCAACTTTCATCCTGCACAGCTCCGGGCCAAGGACCCCCTCGCAGGGCCAAAACACCATGGCAGCGAAGGACGGATCGGGCCCGCGAAGTGCCAAACGTCACTTTCTGAACCGACCAGAAACTAGCTCCAAGCCTTGACTTTGCCCGCCAACTTTCATCCTGCACAGCTCCGGGCCAAGCTGTGCCAAAGTGAGCCTGGCCCGGACGCCCCAAAGCCAGATTGGCTTGGAAGTCGTCCGGGACTCCACAACGGTGCCTCTGCTACTGCTCATGCACATCAACCCATGTTTTGTTGCTCTAGAAACTGAATGCGTCTCTCTTTTTCTCGACCTTCCCTGCGAACCGTATGTGTGGCTGTGTGCGTGATTGGATACCATTCCCGGCATATGCATACCTTTCTGAGGCCATGGGCATTCCAGTGCTCGGCACTCAACTGCTGGCGTGCCTGGCCAAGCGCGTCGCCATGGTCCCGGATCCGGCCGAGCGCGCTGTGGCCAAGCGGCGCTTTCTGGCATGGCTGGAGTCGAAGCGCGCTGCTGCGGGGGAGCAGTATGTGCGCGAGGCGTGGGGCCTCCACGTGGAGGACGGAAATTGATTGTGATTGGAGAAGCTATTAAAATGAAACCGTATAAAAACCACATTGCCTTATGTTGCATTCACATGCATGTTCGCACACCGGTGCCGATGCGAGGATGACCCCAAATTCCGTGCAGGGCGGGTCCCCGCAGAGGACATCAGGCTCGACTTTCAGGAAGTCGTGCCTGTACCCTCCCCCCTGCCATTGGCCACCCAGCGCTCACGGCCAGAGCCGGTGCCCCACTGCCTGCGATGGGGCACCCGGGATTCTGTTCTGCGCGGCAGCCAACGGCTTGGCGCTGCCTTAGCCGCAGCAGAACAGAAGCCCGAAGCGCCGCTTGAAGGTTTTTCCTTCCAGGCGAAGGCTCTGTCGGACCTTTGGGCGACTTTGGACGACAAAGAATGCCATGTTGTCCGAGATGGCAAGGCATTCGTCGGCAAGGCACTTGGGGTTACTTGGGAGTCACATGGCGCTGAGTCGCAAATCCAGTCATCAAAACATGTTTGATCTACCTCCAAAGAAAGGTTCTCAAATAATCCGGGTTCTCATCCAAACGTGAACAACCAGAGTTCTTTGCAAGCAAAAAGGAAGTAGACGGTCAAAAACTTGCTGTACAATGTTCTTCTGGTTCACAAAGCGCGCTCAAACCTCATGTCAATGTTTGTTCTCCAAAGACATCTCGTTAATCTCGTTGTCATCAGAAAATAAAGCTCCGGCATTTCGAAATAAGATGGATCACCAGAAATAGAGCACACACGCCCTTGCGATGAATCCTTGCAGGTGGCGGTGTGGCGCTTTCCGGTCCTCCTACCGGACGACGTCCAAGTTTGGACAGCCAAGCCGTTGCCACCTGGAGTGCGCTGTCCCGTGCAGAACGGCGTGTTCTGCACGCGGAAAGGCAGGGCCGACAAAGACGCAATCAGCCAGCCCAGTCAGGGAGTTTCCGAACCTTCAAACCCCGAACAGCATGCTTTCCAATTTTGGTTAGACTTTGAGTCGGACGGCTAGCGTTTGCTTGTAAGGGCGCCCTGTTCAGTAAGTATATTTGTTCGGCGCCTTTCGCTGGCCTTGAAAGGTGCGGGCATCCTCGACCTGGGTGATGGGGACATGGATGGCGACGGGGTGGCCGTTGCAGAGGACCACTCGAGATGCACAGCCGCACGTGATGTGAAAGATTTATGAAAGCACGGATTATATTCCGCGGGTTGCCGGAAGATCTCGGGCCATAATGGGTAAAAGCCGACGTGCTTATATTATGTACGCAGATGCTTTACCCTCTACAAACTAGAAAGGTTCACCATCCTTGTCTCCTAGTCCGACCTTTAAAACACATATAGAATGACAAACGCTGCAATGGAATAAATTCCACGGGGCACGATTCACTATTTTGCCCATTTGCAGGAGGGCTTCCTGGTCCGCTTGGTGGAAAGCACGCCGAATGGGCGGCACTTCCCCGAGTATGACAAAGCGAAGGAGGCCGGCCACCCGACCCGAACAAACAAACATGCCTGAAAGGCCGATGTACAATTCTGTCAGATTTGAAAGAGTGGAGTAAACGGCGCTGCGGCATCAGGAGCTGGAAGCCGCGCTGCCGAGTGTGACTGCGACACCCATCGCGGACTTCCACCGCTTTGCCCTCCGGGTGCCGACCCCGCGCCTCAAGGAGGACACCACGATTCGGCAGGACAGTTCCGTCTCTTATGCATTTGTTCTCCAACATCTAGTCTATGCTGATCTAAAATTCCACGTCTGTCGTGAACTGAACAGCAACGCTTCTAAGGACCAAGCCGCGCTGTCGTTGTGGGACAATGAGGGTCCCCTCGACAGCGACGCCCTTCGGACCTTCTTCTTCTTGGCGCACGGCTGCCATGCAGCCCTTGACGCGCCGAAGAAGGTCGAGGCGCAACCTGAATCGAAGTCATGCTATGATTGGAGGTACGTATGAAATACTTTATGTTTACGTGCTATGTTTTGTCCTTTTAGTTGATTGCACGGAGGTGGCATATTTGCGTAAGCATGTATGAAAATGTGAATGATGATGATGATGATGATGATTAGGATGAGAATGAAGATGAAAATGTCGCGGACGACGATGTCGAGCATGATAATGTTGCGGAAGATGTGGCGGAGGGGGATGATGTTGCGCGAGGATGATGTTGCAGAAGATGAGGTGGAAGATAGTGATGTGCAGAATGATGATATTGAGGACGATGAGGATGAGGTTGATAGTGCGGAGGATGAAATTGAGGACGATGAGGCGGAGGAGGATGCTGTTAAGAAGGAGGAAGATGGTGATGTTGAGGATGGGTGTGTTGAGGAAGGTGATGACCACATGCCCCATGATAATGTTGCGCTAGATGAGGCGGGGGCGGATGATGTCGCGGAAGAGGAAGTGGAGGATGATGATGTTGAGGATGATGATGTGAAAGGGGGGAGAGAGGATGATGATGTCGAGAACGATGAGGAGGAAGATGTTGATGTTGGGGATAATGATGTAGAACAACATAGGTAGAACAAAATGTCGGCTTTCCCGTTCGATTGATTCCGTGAAGAGACCCTGAGAGCAAGTTCTCCCATATGTACAAAAGTCTGTATTATATGAGAGACCAAACCAAATTAAAACAACCGTATACTCCCAAACTATAAACACCCCGTTATGATATCTATAACCGGCCAAAACACTGGAAACGATAGAGACCCCAAACCGCTCGAAAACGCCTGCCACCGTTGCTTCACGTCGCACAAAAACTTCGTGAATGTCACATCAAATAAACAGATATGGAAATAATGCAAAAACGACAGCCACCAGTAAACAAATGGTGCAGAAAGGTGGAACACTCGCACTGCAATCCTTTTCTCGGTCAAAGCCCTTGCGTCTGCAAGGAATCCGGGGAAAATATGTCTCGTTGAGGACGATCGCACAGGATCTGACAAGTTTCTCAAAACGGTCCGACCATTCTGGCTATTGGTGGATCACGCCCATGTCATTGTTTCAACATTCCAGCTGGTCGGAATTTTCACCCCCTACCCTCAGAAAACGGGTGGGTTTTGGGAGGGACAGCTTTCTGCCGTTCCAAAGTTTTATGGAACCCGCCCTCCACCCTTAATCCAGAGTTGCTACAACATTGAGTCCTCAAGATATTCTGGTGGTGAAAGTGAGAAACAACTTGTCAAGATCACATATATTGTGTTAAAAACATTGACTTAAAATTTTTGATGACAGGATTTCTTCAAAGAACAAACTCGGACAAAAACCCTCAAACAGAGACAACCAAACCCTTCAGCGCATGCAAACTGGTGGCTTCAGATAAACCACAGAAAAATAAAGATTTGGTTGGGTTTCTCTTGTTTGGGTTTTTTGTTTCCAGAGTTTATGGGCCAAAGTTTCCAGCGTTTGCGTGTTTATCGCACCGGTCAGATATCATACACTGGCACATGAGTTGCGCGCAGGAGACGCGGGGACATGGGAGTATATATAGGAGAGGTCAGTTGCATATATATATATATATACAGACCGGGCTCTATAGAGCCCTGTTTAGTACTACGGAGAGAAAGTGTCGTCTGCAGGCAGAAGTAACCATCTTCGGCCAGGCAGCAGCGGTGGAGAAGGCGACGCTAGATGCCTGGACTGAAGCGGGGTTCAGGCGGCGTTCGCCAAAGCTGACTGCCCAGGTAGCACAGCTGCTGCAGCAGGACTGGGAGTTTGACCCGGGAACCCGGGCATTCTCCCAGCTCCCGTGCATTCCTGCCTGGTTGGGGCAGGAAAACCCCACGCTAGGGCGTGTTTTTTTTCCGCAGGCCAACCTATGCCTGTCCCGGGCAGCCGGGCAGGCATATGGGCCTTCTGTGCAGAAATTTTTGCTTCAGGAGCATAGCCGCTTCGGTGAGAAGCGGCCGGTGCGTGATGTGGCGACGACCGTGCTGTCCCTGCTGGCAAGGGCCTGCGGGGGGCCTCAAAAGCTAAAAGAGCTTTTGAGGGCCGGGGACACAGACGGTCTGATTCGTGCACTCCAAACGCCCCGGCGGTGCTGTGCAGCCGGGAGCCTTGCCACGCTCTCTGGCAGAACGTGGCTGCTGGATTGATGAAAGATGGTTTGTGAAAGATGGTGTCCGACAAAGCGGTGTGTGAAAGATGGTGTGTGACAAAATGATGTGAAAGATGGTGTGTGAAAGATGGTATGTGACAAAGTTGTGTGTGAAAGATGGTGTGTGACAAAGGTGTGTGTAAAAGACGGTGTGTGACAGATGGTGTGTGAAAGATGGTGTGTGACAAAGTGGTGTGAAAGATGGTGTGTGAAAGATGGTGTGTGAAAGTTGTGTGTGTGAAAGATGGTGTGTGACAAAGTGGTGTGGCAAAAGATGGTGTGTGACAAAGTGGTGTGTGAAAGATGGTGTGTGACAAAGATGGTATGTGACAAAGGGGTGTCACAAAGTGGTGTGTGACAAAGTGGTGTGTGACAAAGTGTCAAAGATGCTGTGTGAAAGATGGTGTGTGACAAAGCGGTGTGTGAAAGATGGTGTGAGAGCCAGCCCAGTGCCGCAAGTGCCACGCCTGCCACGCAAAGTGACGGTCGACGCCAACAGCCGCGGCGACCACGGGAACCCGCTGCGCCACCAGCGCCCGCCCAGTGCCGTAACTGCCATGCCTGCCACATGAAACGAAGGTGGATGTCACCAAGTGCCACGCCTGCCACGCAAAGTGAAGGTGGATGTCACCAAGAGCCACGCCTGCCATGCGAGACGCCGCGGCGACCACGGGAACCCCCTCGCAGGGCCAAAACACCATGGCAGTGAAGGACGGACCGGGCCTGCGGCCCGTAGCCCAGAGTGCCAAACGTCACTTTCTGAACCGACTAGAAACTAGCTCCAAGCCTAGACTTTGCCTGCCAACTTTCATCCTGCACAGCTCCGGGCCAAGGACCCCTCGCAGGGCCAAAACACCATGGCAGTGAAGGACGGACCGGGCCTGCGGCCCGTAGCCCAGAGTGCCAAACGTCACTTTCTGAACCGACTAGAAACTAGCTCCAAGCCTTGACTTTGCCTGCCAACTTTCATCCTGCACAGCTCCGGTCTTCTTCTTCTTCTTCTTCGTCTTCTTCGTTTTCTTCTTCTTCTTGTTGCTTCCTGGCTTCTTGTTTCTTGCTTCTTGCTCCTTGTTTCTTGTTTCTTGCTTCTTGCCCTTGCTGCTTGTAATGACTTCTTGGCCCTTGCTGCTGGTAATGCACAGCTCCGGTCTCCTTCTTCTTCTTCTTCTTCTTCGTCTTCTTCCTTTTCTTCTTCTTCTTGTTGCTTCCTGGTTTCTTGTTTCTTGCTTCTTGTTTCTTGTTTCTTGCTTCTTGCTTCTTGCCCTTGCTGCTTGTAATGGCTTCTTGGCCCTTGCTGCTGGTAATTTCTCCTCTGACGCGCTCCCCCTGCTGCAAGCGGGGTCGGCGGATTATTGTTGCGGATTCCATATTAGATATGTTGGGTTTGGTCTTTACAGTGAAAGACCAGATGCAACATGGGCGATATATGAAATCTGATATAGTCTAGAATTCCACCAGCGAAACTCATGTGGACCCAGACTGGTGGATGGAAAGCAGTTGAGCAGTCCATTGGTTACCACCTCCTGCGAGGCGGTTCCCCCCCTTCTGATAAGTTAGTTTATAAACACCATTACTGTAACTCTAGTAATAAGAGTGACCCTCCGGGCATCAAACGTGCATTGCTGGAAGACATGCCCATTTGGTTCGCTGATTCCCCCAGCTATAAACCTCTATAGCGGATTTTCCAGCTAGCCAGATTTCATTACCAGAGGGTATAGTATTTTTCGCTGATGAATCCCAGTGATTGAAGTTATAAACCCACTTGCGGTCCCAATGGGGGCCCAACCAACTGACTCTCAAAAAGGCTGCTGGCCGCTGTGCCTGCAGCAAGATGTTGCCAGGGGGCCCCAAACCAGACATGTCCCGTGGAAGTCTGGAGTAAAGTGATGAATATATCAAAAACCCATGGATTGACCGTTCGGAAAAGGATCTACAAATGCTAGTTTTTCCTTATCTATGTTGGTCCGCTGGAGGGCAGATGAACTGATGAATATGGCATTTCTAGATGCATGCAGCCTTTCAGACATGTTTTTTTTTTTCAGTCATGCTTTGCGCGAAAAGAAACGGCTATGGACAGATGTTTTTGGTTCACAGGAGCCACAAGCCGGGGCAGAAGAATGGCCCCGGAGTCATCACCCAATGGAAGGTCCTGCAAATGAGCAGCCCAGTGAAAATGCCATACGGTAGCATGTAGCACTTCCTACAACATCATAGAACTTAATCATAGAACTTAATTACTTGAAAGATTCTGCCATATTTACGTAATTGCTGCAAGCATTCTGGGGTGTATATCATTATGATGCACTTGATACAGGTGCGGGGAGATGTTTTGTATTTTTCCATCACAGAGACAGACTCTCTAACGCAGTCGAGCGGAGACAGAAAGCCGATCTGGTCATGAGCCATGTTTATGCCGACCAAGTCGGAGGTGTGCTGGGATGGTTTGATCCATGGGCCCAAAAAAGTGGGTCCCTACTTCAAAAAATCGCTCATTATGAGTTTTGACTTTTAAGATTTGGGTGTGGCTTCAAGACTCATATTTATTTTCTTAATATTTCAAAAACTGTGATCCCCCTTGATCCCTTGGCTTTCGCGGTTGCCACTTCGTGGCTCGCCAGAAATCGCCCTCGGACGAAGATGAGGCTCGGGCGACAAGAAATAACACAACAGAGGTGCCAAAAAATTGAAAAAAGGTGGATTTAATGTGATGTGAAAGGCTGCGAGGAAATCTGACCTAGAAATATTGGGAGACGACCCGTAAAAACTTGGATTGGATCGATTATACAATGGGAAGTTCACTGATCATCAAGGTGACGGGGACACCAGCAACAAAGAATGAAGACGCGTTCGACCTTCCGTGAATCTACGCAGGAAACATAGTTGCTGATCCTTTGACCCCTGGAATCTCTATCATCATAATTTCCGATTCAAAAGCGAGGACGTCCACTTCCGTCATTCAAATAGAAGACTTAAATGGGGGTTTCGATACATGGGGGTGACCAAAAATGGATGATTTATTTATAGTGGAAAATCCTGCTAAAATGGGATGATTTGGGGGTACCCCTATGACACCTCCAAATGGTCGTTTGGATATGTATCACACATTCTGCGACCCAAACTTGGATTTGAGGTGGCTCACTCCGATCCCTACCTGGACTGGGAGACGCAAGAAGCCTTGGAGGCCACGGATACGGAGACGAACACATGGCTGGCAAAGGGAAATCCCTGACCTAAGTGGAGGTGTATCGCTGGGAAAATTTCCTAAACATATTAACAGAAAGGTAGACACATGGGTGTAGGTAGACGTATTGGTAGTGATACTTGTATCGATCTGTGGACTAATTAAATCGGATTTGATTGCATTGGATTGGATTAGATCAGATTGTAGATTAGGTCAAGTTCGATCGATAGATTGGATTCGATAGATAGACTTGATTCAATAGATAGATTAGAAGATAGATTAGATTTCTGTAGATGAAATTGTATTAGATTGGGTGAGATGAGATGAGATGAGGTTATATAGATTAGATTAGATTAGACAGATAGATAGACAGACAGACAGACAGATATAGAGATAGATAGAGATAGATAGAGACAGATAGAGACAGATAGATAGAGATTACTAGATAGAGCTAGAGGCAGCTAGAGATAGATAGCTTGCAAGCTGGCTAGCTAGCTGGCTAGCTAGATGGATAGATCGACAATAGATCGACAATAGATCGGCAATAGATAGACAATAGATAGCTTGCTAGCTAGCTAGCTAGATAGATAGATTGATGGATTGATAGATGCATGCAAACGACACTACTAACCTTCTTTTTTTCTATGTTTTCCAGCTGGTTTCCGTCAGGCCGAGAATTCCTCGCCTCCCAGCAAGAGGCGTCGCTGCGATGAGCCTGATGCCAGCGACCAACCAGCGGCCCAGGTCCCGGTGGGGGCAGATTATTTGGAGATATTTGGATATCGAAAATCCACAAATATGGTTTTAATATGGTTTTAATGACGGTTTTCATGATATTTAGTATCTTGCTTACATGATTTTTTCAATTTTTGGGTGGCTATAGAGGTAGTGACTGTGGAACATTTTGGAACATTTCTTACAGCAACAGCTGTTTTGGCAACAATCGTTGCGCAGTTGGGCTCTGTTGGAGCACCTTTAGGACTCAGCGCAGCCACAAAGGGCCGTCTCCTGGGATGTGGCTTGGCGGTCAAAAGCTTGCAGTGAAGAAAAGCTGGAAAATTGATATGCAAATTATTTTCCCCGGTTGCTGTTATATCAAATATTCGGAAAATGGATAGACATCAAATATTGAATATTTGGAACATGTATGTCGAGTGGATCCCCCTCCAAATAGAATAGGCATTGATCCATCTCCATATAGGACTGTGAAATCAAGCTGGGCGCGCTGGGGAATCTCTTGTGGCCGCAACTGAGACTGAGAGCGAGACGGAGGAGGATGATCAACCGGACCAGCAGGAGTCGGAGACCTGCAAGCATTTGGCAATTTTGAGTCTGAAGCTACTATCATAGTATCATCTTCCTTTGGAGACATCAGATTCACCATTTTTCCCTAATGTTTTCTCCAATCTTTGGTGGTAAAAACCATGGTTTCCTGTAGATTTTCCCTTAAAGCAATCCATTGAATGTTCCATCCCCTCATGGGCCATGGCGATTTTTGGCCTATTACCAGCGATGATCAAATGGGGGTTTCTTAAAATAGGGCTACCCCCAAAACATCCAAGTCATTGGAACATGAATTCAATGAATTCGTATTGAAACCCATGGTGACTTGGGGATTTTTCATGGAAACCTCCAAATGTTTTCTGCAAATATTCTTAGCTGCACATGGGTGTGGGTGAAATTTTGAGGCCGTTAGACCTTGCGTCCCCTGTGTCCAGGAAGATCCCAGCACAAACGAGCCTCCGTGGCATCTTGGCTGACCAAGGCATTTTGGATTCGTATTTCTCTTTTGTTAATGACTACATATGCATGTAAGATCTAAATTGAGCTATACTTTTACATCTGGATATCTCTACCTCTCTACAACTCTGCACCTATATCCATCTTCATATCTACATTATCTATCTATCTATCTATCTATCCATCCATCCATCCATCCATGCATGCAAACGTACAGTACATACATCCATGCACGCATGCATGCATGCATGCGTACACACATACACACATACACACATACACACATACACACACACACATAAATACGTACGTACGTACGTACGTACGTACGTACATACGTACATACATACATACATACAAACATACAAACAAACATACAAACATACATTATATACCTTACATACATTATATACATTACATACATTACATACATTACATACATGACATACATGACATACATGACATACATGACATACATGACATACATGACATACATGACATACATGACATACATTACATACATTACATACAT
>Ga0126342_10023203_pt1 | contig 10174 bp, 15 predicted proteins | sample Cyp1metagenome_FD_92528 | JGI IMG/M metagenome (GOLD analysis project Ga0126342, IMG submission 92528) | Coral microbial communities from Lord Howe Island, Old Settlement Bay, Australia - Cyphastrea 1 metagenome | ecosystem: Host-associated > Invertebrates > Cnidaria > Coral ... | reverse complement strand
TCACGAAAGCTAGCGGTAGCTAGCTGGAGTTACTCTTGCTTCAGCAAGGGGAGGGGCAGGTCTGAGTCCAACACAGTGATTTTTCATTCGAAACCCGCCCCCCTCCCCCCTGTAAATCACTTTTGGGGACGTGTCTACACAATGCATGCATGACAGTTTGCATGTTGTACATGCCATGTTCATAGAATTCACTATTTCCACTGCGCCACTTCGCTGGCTCAAGACTACTGCATCACCGCGTAGAAAAGAGTGCAGCAGCCACTGTTTGACCGCAAGGGTTCAGTAGATTCCAGGGCTCCCTCAATACGGGGAAAGCAACCTCAAAGTGGTAGCGGAGCCTGTGCCTTCGCCAAGTTCCGATCCGTGTGCCGAACTGTTGTTCTTTGCATACGCTCCGTATATCGGACTTGCGAAGGCAACTTGTAGGTCAAGTTAGAGTAGCTGCCATGGTCTTAATCCACAACATGGATTCAGATGAAGAACAACTCCAAATTGTTTCTTATGAAGAGCCTGAAGCACATGCCGCCACCAGTCATTCCGAAAGCCGGATGGGCATCAAAATGACACCAAAGGTTCCACCCCAATTTGATGGCCAATCTAGCTGGTTTGAATATGAGGACTTAATTGATGACTGGTTCGGGATCACAACATTGGATGCAGATAAGCACGGACCATCATTAGAGAATGCCCTGATTGACCGGGCCTGGATCGAGGTTCCGGAAGCCGGAGACTTAGAATGAATGACTATGATTCTGACATCGGCATTGCTATGCACATTTACCACCATCAATTTTACTGGGAAAAGAAAAATGATAACAATATTGATAATGTCACCTGGCCACGCTCTGATTATGTCCACTATGTCACTGAGCGAATCTCAGATATTCCAACTGTTACCAATTTTCCCAACAGTTCCCCGGCGCGACCAGTCAGAGAAACAGCCACGCCAAACGATCAACCACGTGGCCCTCCGAAAACGGAAGATGACAAGCGCGTCGATGACCTTCGTGAAGAGATTCGAAAACGGTTTCAAGACCACCTAAGGAAGCAAAAGACGCAAGACGTCTCATCGACCTCCGAAAGTGAAATGCCACCAAAATGAATTCAAGCCAAAGCCATGCCCAAGCAGCAGAAGAGTACCGCAGGAACGGTCAGCTCTGCAGAAGCATCCGATTCCCAAGCATCCGCTGCACGACCTGCCGAATCATCGGCGAAAAACAACCGACGTCAGTCAGTTATCGGATCAGCGGCCAGGCGAGAGACATCGACTCAAGCCAAAGAACTTTTCAAGGACGCCGAAGCCGCCAAGAAATTTTTCACCAAATTCAAAAAGGAAACAGATGAGTTTGAATGGTATCCACGTCCCACTGGACCACAGTGTTGTACAAATTTTCAAGATTGTGGTGCCGCAGAAGCTATGTCAGCTATGTTTTGGTGCTGCCCATGTGGTCTTGCATTTTGCCTTCAATGCCGTGTCAACGGCTTGGCATGCGACCATAATATCATCAATTATTAATCCGAACTTTCATCCGTTTTTATGCCTGACAGCATTGGTTCCAAGGATTCACCTTTCGATGTCGGAGTTCTCATTGATGCCGTTCTGGAAGAATCAGCTTATTTCGGCGCAACCAGAGCCGAGCAGGCCCAGAATCGACAGGAAAATTTCCAAGAACTTATTCAACACCTGAAGGAAGGTCGAACCTGTGGCAAATCCTATTTACAAAGCTTCGTTAAACACGGCATTGAAAATTTTGACTATGCAGAATTCATCTACCGCATGGACGGTGCGAATCGTGTTCCAACATTACAAGAGCACTTCCTCGACGCTCAGGACGAAACACCCCTGCCGATTTGGCGGCCGATGGTTTTCTTTAAGTGCCCAGATGGTCCTCAGCTGACAGAACAGGAAATCAACAGGTTATTGGAGCTTTTTCGATCATGTCTCCTGGGAAAACGAGCCGTCCAGGGTGTAGTAATGCGCAGCAAACAGAACATCAACGACACCCAGAAGGACACCTATCAGCTCGGAATTCTGACTCTTAATTTGGGCCACATCAACCGTGTTCCGTATATCGGAGGAAGTTCCAAGTTTCCAAAATGGGTCAGAACAGACACGAATTATCGTGCTCTTCCCTATTTAGTTTTCCGACATTCTGCACACATCACATGCCTTTGCGAAGCATCCGATGAATACGGTGGCATTGCAATTCATCAGCAAATTGCCAGAGACCACGGCATGATTGGAATGGTTGTGCATCCGGAGATCAATTCACAGTCGCTCGCCATTTTTATCCAGGAGACCATTCAGTTGGCACTTTCATTGAACTTCTTGGCCATTACCAATGTGAAACTGAGAGCAAGTCTAACAAATTTTGGATTCTTCATGGAGCAATTTTTCGTTTGTGCCACGGAGAGAACACCTCAGGAGAATTCGTTAATCCGAGCACCGGAGTTCGAATGCCTCGACCTAACATCACTCCAAACGTAGAACTAGCTGTGCAGCAGCATCCTCGTCCGTTGGCCACCACATTAGATTTTCAATCACATGCCATTTGTGAAATCGATGGAAAGGTTAATGTTCAGAATGCAGAAATTATCTCTGTTGATCCCGGCGCAGACACGCATGACGTGAAACGCCTCCTTTTGGCTGAAGTCCGTGTTGCAGTATTTCACATTTCTTCTTACGCATGGACACACGCCTATGCAGAAGCATGCCAAAAGTGGCTCAGTTTTGTTGCAAATTGTGTTGAACACCAAGTTGATTTTATTTCAGGTGATGGAAACCTTTTTGCCCAACGCAGTTTCAAGTCAGATGTCAGATGACCATTCCGATTTTCGGACATGCATCATGATTGACATCCTTGAAAGATTTCTCCAACAGATCAATTTGCATCGAAGTCCTATCAACAGAATTACGTATAACGTAGTTTCATCAACAACTGCAGGTGAGTACATTCCAAGTATGGAAGGCAAAGATGCCGATTGCTTTTTCATGATTCTAATTTCTTTCTGTTATGGCAAGCAAGTCGTTGTCACAGAAGCCCGAGGAAGAGAAGATTCCGCATCTGCGGATGGACTTATCGGTTCAGCTTTTTTCCGATGAAGTGATGCTCAACGACGTAGAGCAAGTGAAGCACCTTCTGACTTATGACTTAGGTCTTGCCGAAAAAGATTGTGCCTGGCACTCCCCCTGGTTGGCCTTTGCTCAACTGAAAGCTTTGAAGAACATGCGAATCAGGTCGCAGCAATCCGAAGACCGGAGAAGAGAGTGCTGGGGAGGACTTAATGAGAAATATGAAGAAAGACGTGACGACATGAGGGTTGAACGTCGTGAAAAACATGACAGTGTTCCGCCTTTGCGGAGAGACACCTTCAAAAATGTTGGTGAACAAAGATCTCGGTCCGCTAGTCGCGTTCCAAGCAGAGATCCTGCCGCACGCATTCCACAGCCGCCACCGGCACCAGTGCGAGCACCAGTGACACCTCCAAAAACACCACCAACACTACCAACAAAGCCACGTTACAAGGCTGCTCCAGCATCCATCAACCCAGCACCAACTTCTTCTACAAATGTCACACCACCGGTCAAAGCACCTCCAGTTGCACCTCCAGGACCGCCTCCGCGGTCAGCCAGATCACCAAGCAATGATCCGCTTGTTCCTTCACGCACAGTGGGAACATCAGCCAATACACCTCCATGGCGTTTGCGTGAAAGAGGTCGCCAACGATCTCAGACACCTGTTGAGCGCAACACGCGAACACGTTCCGAATCTCGGTCAGATTGGAGTAACAGGACTCGACCAGCCGGAGTCCCTGAGCCGCCAGCGCCTCCATCCCGCATGTCGGGTTCACAATGGCTTGACCAAGGTCATCAAGGAACATCATCAAGCTCAACGACGTACCGAGATCCCGGTTATTCAGTTATTCCTATCAACAACCATCTTACTACCGAACCAATCCACACACACAATGTGGAATACGTTCCAGGATATACCGTTCCACGCCAAAGGTGGATTCAGAAATACAATGGTGAATGGTTGGACTTGATTCCGCAAACACCAGATCAATCAACCTTTTTCCATCAGTCTGGAAATCAGAGAAGGAGAAATGAACTTGATTTCTACAGATACACCTTCTCTATGGGCTTGTAAGTCCTTCAACATGCCAATGTGCCGCATTGCGGCCAGCCTGCCAGTAGCTGCCTGTAGTTTTGATTTTTGTCTTCGGACACGTTTCACAGCAGATCACAAGCTGAGCGCTTCTTGTGAAAAGTAGCTGCATGTTTCGACAGTGTCTGCTTGTAAATCACTTCTGGGGACATGTCTACACAATGCATGCATGACAGTTTGCATGTTGTGCATGACATGTTCATAGAATTCACTATTTCCACTGCGCCACTTCGCTGGCTCAAGACTACTGCATCACCGCGTAGAAAAGAGTGCAGCAGCCACCGTTTGACCGCAAGGGTTCAGTAGATTCCAGGGCTCCCTCAACACGGGGAAAGCTACTTCACCCCCCAAAGCTCCCGGGGCATTTTGGGGCGGTCTTGGAAGTAGATGGTAACGGACTCAAATCCTGCCAGGTCTCTAGGCAATCTGTATTCAGCATATCCAACTCCCATCAAATCCCATCGTGCTTCCAGGCTCATGTGAACCTCAGCTTTCGTTCACCCCTCCCTCGGGCCTCAAGTTATCCTGGGCGATCTTGGGCTTGTTGCAGACCGGGTTCTGTCAATCGGTTGTGCCATGCTTATCCCGTGCTTATCGCGCAAGAAGGGAGAGGAGAAACTTTGCAGAGGTACCCAGTGCATGATCCTAGAGGATCCCCAGCTTGACTTACGCATTCTTACGATTCCTTGCATATGCATTACAAATAATTTAGATACGAATTGCAAATCGTTTACGCACAAATTACACCTGATTTACGAATTTTCATATGCTGAATTTGTAAATATTCGTTTGACACATTTTGAAAGAAGAGCTTGAAGAGCATCTTGTTCGATGCAGGAGAGATTGCTTGTATCAACTTCCGGGGCCTTTTGGACCTGGATCGAAAGCACTTGATGAATGGCGCTCCCTGTCGGTTGGCTTTTATAGCTCGATCCCTGGGCAGATAGATTGAGTCAAATGATGTTCAATTATAATTGACTCCAATTGACTCAAATCTGTAATTTCAAAAAGATGTTTGGATTATATATTCAGAAATTATTCAAGCCAAAAGATGTTGAGGAGCAATGTAAACTTGCAAGACGACTGCTAGACGATTAGCCATGACATGAAAGGGATGGAAGCAGGACATCACCCATGCCTATGAAGCCGTAAAAGGGATGCGGTGGGACCATTCCACAAAGGGTCATGTTGGATTGCTGTGTTCAAGACGCACTTGGAGAGGTACTCTTCACTATTATTTCTACCATTCCATCTTTGACATTGCAGGACGGGGCGTTTGCTTCTAGAGTGATGATAAAACACAGCACCATCTCTACCACTGGTGATACTGCGTGCAACGAGGGGTTCCAAATCTCTACCTGGCATGAGAGCCAGCTTAGCCAGGGTGCATCTTGCCTCTGTCCATCTGGGCGAGTATGCTTTGCAACAACCAAGACGGGTGACAGAAAGAAATTGGCAGTTGAACTGACTGGTCATTCAGCTTTATTATTCACCTTCAGGTTGAGCGTTGGTCGGAAACATGAGCAACCTTCGTGGGAATCAACAAATTTTGACCCAACAAATGTGTCCGAAGGAGCTGGATGCAATGAAAAGTTCATCTTCCCAATTGCCATGCAGCCGGTCTACTTGGGCTTCACAGCAGTTGGAGCCCTAGCCTGGTGAATGTTACCCGTCGCATGTTCTTGTGAGGGTTGGCGATGGCTTTTGGTTTTGGCATTTAAATGTGAGATTCCATGCGGAAGGAATGGGTGCAGCCGGTTCCCCCACGAAGAGAAATATGCAAGTAAGATTGATTAGTCAAATTTGTTTTTCTTGACAATCCCCGGTTACAGAGCCTGTCTGCGGATCAACCAGCTGCTGTTTTCACGTGACTTCCACAACCTTTTGGATAAAATGACTTCCCGGAAACACACAACCAAATCAAATCTGTACACCTATAAATTCTTAAAACTTTTACTGAGTCAGTCGCTGATTATACAGTCGCTCGCCTAAAGTTTTACATGAGCTCGGTGAGCTCGGTGACTTTTTACAAGTCCTCTGGCCAAGCTGCTCTAAGCTCTGCCAGGCCATGGAGGACCTGATTCAAAAGCTGACTGACAACCCAAAGATTGATGACAGGACGGTCATGGACGGTGGGTTTTGGTCTCAAAGTTGGAGGTGGCTTGCTTATCTTCCGCGTTTCACGGTGATCAGAAAATATCTAGAAAAACTGTTGCATACACGTGACCAACATCTTGGACATAGAGAATGAAAGAAAAACTGCTCTGTTGCTTTTTCCGCAATTACTGGATGGTGGACATTTTCAGTCCACAAGATTGGAAAGATGATCCTCGTTGGTGAGCGGCGAGAGTGTAATTTGTCCTTGCAAGAGATACCACAAAGCAGATTGTAGCTTGACTGATCCACGCTAAGCTGAGTATGAACGGGCAATTTTGAAGCTGTCCCCAGTTTCAATCCGCAATACTTATTCACAATGTCGCAGGAGTGAATGTATGGTGGTTGACCTATACAGCACATTGTTTGTTGGTTCACTCGTCACTTCTTTTTCTTAGTTGCAGTGCGCCCCAGCCGTCTGTTAGCGTGCAAAAGAAGCGGTTCCGGATCGGGCTTTGGTGGATGTTCTAATTTGCAGGCGGGTTGACCCACATTGACCCCGACCCATGCCAGTTGCAACGCCGCAGGACGCTGTACTTTAATTTCCTGTACACCAACTTCAAAAAATCCTATCCTGAATTTGAGGCCCATATGACTTCTGTGGCCGGGCTTTCTGTGTGAAGACAAGACTCGCTAGGCTTGAAGGCAGTTGGCTTGCTGTTTCCTCTCTAGCAAAACAGAATGAGTCTCGCATTGTTCAGCCTTTCCTTTCACTTTGGGGCTTTTGCCACGGTTGGGTGCAGGCGAAATTTGCGACCATGTGTGAGAGCAGAGCTGGGCGCTAAGTTGTGACCAGGGCCCCATGGAAAAGTCCGGTGGAACGGTGCATCAAGTTGAAAGAGTAGGCTCTTGCAAGTAGTTCTTTTCTCTGTTTCCTGTCCATTCTTGTGTTATCTTAGTATTTTTAGGGCAAAGGTTCTCTTTCTACATGTGCAAACTACACAAGGAGCTATCGGAAATCTAAGCCCTACAGGAGAGTGGTTCAATGACGCGCTTTATCGAGTGCATGACCCAAATTTATCTTGCCAGTCAAGGAACAAGACAATGAAGCCGTTTGTTGACTTTGTTGGAAACGTGTTGCCAAAATGAATGACTAATTGAACGAAGGAATCATTGGATGCATGGACAAATGAATGAATGAAAGAATATTTACAGTTTGTATGTAAGCAATGTACGTATGTATGTATGTACGTGCGTATGTACGGAACGTAACTGATGTGATTGTCGATCTAAAGGTCCATGTAGAGATTGTCCATTGCAAAGGCCGCCACTCAACAACTCAGCAACTCACCCAACAATGTCATTCAACGAGCAAGCGTCTCTAGTTCGCTTGTTGACTCAGTGGCTAGAGATAAGGTACTGTAGCTCGGAGAAGAGGTAGATCAAATTAGAAGAGGCTCAAAGAAGGAGCCGCTTAGAGAAGCAGTGGATCAAACAAGACGTGTTGATTGACCCTTTTTTGATATCTCCGCGCAGGCACGCCAGAATGCATATACACATAGGTGGTTGATCTAAAATCCTTTATCTACAAACGGCCACTTGAAAAATTGACTTTCCCGAATCTTTTGCAAACCCTACATTTACCTTTCGCAGAGGTCTCATGTTAAAATCTTTCGCTGAATCTTTCGCAAAAAAAACGCGAACTCAGAAAAACTTTCGCGGGGTCTCATGTTGGAAGTTTCTGGGTCAAACTGACTTACTTTGACAAAATTGTATTTCATCCAGAGCAATCTGCAACAGTTCAGGCAGGGGGGATCTTGGACTGAGGTCTTCTGCCACGAGACCGGTTTGGCGGTGTTGAGGGTTTTAGCCCTCACGAGGAACACTTACAAAAACCCCAACAAGGCCCTGCAATACCTGGTGGCAATGAGTGGTGGTGAGGTTAGGAGTCGCTGAGGGTGCCCTAGATCTTCACCTCTGGCGGCAAAGCGCACCTAAGCCTAAGCTTTATGGTTTGTTTTGGGGCCTGTATATCCCACCTTCTTCAGAGAATGGTAGATTGACATTCTGACCCAATTCATCTTCTTCATTCAGTGTTCCATGGGCATCGTCGTCTGCAGGTCTGTGAGCTTTTGCTCGAAGATCACCATCCCCTTGTGCAGGAGAAAAGGGATAGCTAGTACTCAGTTGGTATGAGTCCTTGACGAAGGGATCACAAACTTGTCGCCTCCCAACCCTAATTGATAAGCGTAACATCATTGATTGCTGTCAGCGCAAAGTTTGGCTTTGTTATCGGAACTGCAAGGATCAACTGAAGCGATCGAATCAATGGTTGGGCATTGCTGGGATTGTTTCTTAATTGGGACCCAATTTTTTTTGGCTTGTGTGAAAAATGGCATACGAGCGTAGGACCACAGTGAATGTTGCAACAGAAAGCAGAATGTAATCCATGCATTCCATTTTCTGACCAGAATCTTTAAGGTCTGCCAGCGGGGTGGGGAGCTCACAGGAGCTCGCTGGCAGCCCTGTTGGTCCACAGATTATGCGGGGTGCCCCTAAGGTCCCAGGACGGCTTGATGGGTGGGAAAGTGTCATGAGATGCACAACCAACCGTTACTTGAAGATACGTGCTTCTTCCTTTGGAGCTGATTTATGTGGCTATCAGTCCCCAAAACAGCTTTGATAGGTCGGACAGACAGGAAGGGTTTGACCCAAGAGATCTCGCTGCTGATAATACATCGATGATTGACATCGGCCGTTCTGAGGCTCTACTATGGACCAGACTTGTTGAGGCACATGTTGGGTTTCTGCGGCTTTGGCCTGGAACATGATGAGCTTGGCAAACGAAGCAGCGATCGGACATTTTTTAAATGTTCCAGAAGTATGGACAACAAGTTTGAAAACTCTTCCTAGAGCTGAACTCAGATACCCGATTGGTAGCTGGTGTATGACATCGCAAGAGCAGATGGTAGTCACCCCTATGTGTTTACACTGTGTGAACTTGAAGCGTGACAGTGTCAATGTGTGAGAGGAGTTTGAATCCGAAGTCACGAACCAGTGACTAATCATAAATAGGTCTTCACCCACACTGCAGTTTCTACCAGGAACACACAGCACGCAGCCACGTTCAGTTTTTGTTTTGGGGAACACCGCATATACATACGTTGAACGTCCTAGCTTTGAATGATGCAGTGCAGTTGAAGTGGTGATGCCAAATCTACAACAAATCGGGAACTTCCACTAGTCTCTTACCTGGGTTTCCAGACTATGTTTGATAGATTCTTGTACCTTCCCAAGTAGTTCAAATTGCACATATATATATAATATATATATAATTATATACATATATATAGATATATATCATATATATATACCATGTATATCTAAATATATCATGTATTATATATATATCATGTATATTTGAATTTAGTATATATTATATATATATTATATATGTATAATAGTAATATATATAAATACGTATATATATATATATATGTATATAGATATATGTATATATATATAATACACATATATTTATATATTTGTTATACACACACACATATATATATATATATATTTGTAATACACACACATAAATATATATATATACATATAAATACACATGTAAAATATAGATATGAATGCAATCGTGCTGACATGTTGCATGATGCTGCTGCTCAAGCTGATGAACTGGGTAGCAGTCTAGGCCAGTAGGTGACTACAACAGCTTCGCTGCGCACCTGCATCCTTGTCCTACCCATTGCATGCAGCTGGGTCGCCGGTTGGTGGCAGTTGAATATATACATATATATATGTTTATTTATTTATCATACATACATACATACATACATACGTACGTACGTACGTACGTACGTGCATGCATACATACATACATACATACATACATA
>Ga0126342_10023202_pt1 | contig 10174 bp, 13 predicted proteins | sample Cyp1metagenome_FD_92528 | JGI IMG/M metagenome (GOLD analysis project Ga0126342, IMG submission 92528) | Coral microbial communities from Lord Howe Island, Old Settlement Bay, Australia - Cyphastrea 1 metagenome | ecosystem: Host-associated > Invertebrates > Cnidaria > Coral ... | reverse complement strand
TCCAGTTGTACCTGGACTGAAGCCACTTGCCCCACTGATAACCAGAGATATAACCTACTTAGTACTTCGGCTAAGCCTCAAAAAGGGGGGCGGCGGCACCTGGGCGTTAGCCCATTTATATATATATACTATATACATATTCTGTATCAAACAAACATAAACTAGATTACATGCGTATAAATGCTTATATAGTATATAGTCGTATATACATATATATATATATATGTAACACCCATAGTATGGTGCATACATGGGCAAATGTGATGTACCTTCAATATGCAAAAAAAGAACACAATATCGATGAATATATTTCAAACGTGTCTTAGTATACGTATTTAATATATACATGTATACACACACATATACGAGAAGGCACGCTGGTATCACAGTGGAACCGTATCAACCTCCTTCGCCTGAGCTATGAACCAGTGCAGCTTCCTTGATCGCTCGCCTGAGAGGTTCATGACGTTCGAAAGCTGCAGCCCTGGAAATTTGGAATGGACCTTCATTGGGTAAGAGGTCCATATTGATCCAAGAGATTCTTTTTGAATCAAAAATCGCGGGATCCCACAAGTGCATAGGATGATTAATCCTCTTGAGCTTTTGGCACATCGACGTCGGTGCTGGACTGCTGCATTCGAAGACGACCCTGCGAACATGGGAACATGAAGTGCCGGTTCGGCCGGGGTTCTTCACGCTTCCAGAGGCCCATTATCATTCTACGTGTTGCATCATTTGAAGATATTTCAATCATTTTCAATCCGACTTCAAGTACTGAAGCTCCCTGAAACTGGGGTCGACATGTCATTACAGACGGGTGTTTTTCTCGATCTCAGTTTTAGCAACTCCAAGGTGTCAAGTCTACTGGAAGCTGAGAATTGGAATGCTTGCAAGACTCACCGCACCATGTCTGGTAGACAACCGTGTTTCGGGAAAATGGGAACATTAACATCCATGATTACATCTTTAATCAGCCCTTATCTCAAGTGGGATTTTGAAACAAAATGGGATAAGGGAAGCATTGATTGGATTTGATTGGAACCTTCCCCATGTAGGAAGGATGTCTACCTGCTTGAAAGAGAGACAATTCTAGACATCAAAAACTATTCACCGACCATTCACCTAGGTTTAGCAAGTAATTATCTTCCAACAACTGGTGAAATCCCTCCCCCAAAAAAGGATTGAGTGGCTTCAACGGCTTCAGACCATTCCATCAATATTGGCCATTGGACATGACATCAATGACATCACGCGAAGTATTGCTGAAAGTAAAGCGAAAGCACCAACCAATCCAACCATTTTCAGGAATCATCATTCTGCCAGTTTAATGGGGACCATATGTTTGCCTGAACCGCGAAATTTCGGCAAATCAGTAAATGACAATAAGATTTCCACCATGCTCATAAGCCATTATAAATCATCATACATCATCATAAATCCTGTGTTTATCATGGAAAACCATGGTTAAACGTTTAAACCACTTGATTTTGACCTTTTTCCGCTGTTTTCCTCACATCTTCAGAGCCCTTTACGGCCACGGCCAGCGCCTTTTCCACGCTGTTTCGCATCCGCTGTAGGAGCTCTTCCTGTCTAAGGGCTCGCTCCACCTGCGCCACTGGGAGTTTGTCAGGAAAGATTCTGATTTTGCCAAAAAAAGGAACTTTGCAAATGAACGAAGGGGAACGAAGGGGAAGAACTGAAAAATGGGGACTTCACATACTTTACTTAACATTACTTAACCATGAGCAGTTATGAAAACGTGCTGAGTTGACCAGGAAAAATCGAGAGTTGAACATCAAGACCAATCTGCAAATACATGTGCAATTCCAAGGCTACAGCAAACATATGTAGAAGAAACATGGACTGACTGAGTGGTTCTACATGGGTGTTTCTCTAAATTGGGAACCTCCCAAGGTCCAAGACCCCCAAACGATTGGATTCTCTAAAAGATACTACATTATATAATCCTGCTGGTTTCGGAGGTTCCCTATTTCTAGAAGCCCTCATATTAAAATCAGTAGTGGGAAACTTACTGCGACCACGGAAGACTTTGCGTGAAGCACATATATATGCCACATATGTATACATATATATATATATGAATTTATGAGAAATTTCAGGCTGAGTGGTAGCTGATCTTAACGTGATACTCCTCCACCCAAGCGCAATTGCACCACACCACGAACAATGGGGACTTAAATCGTTTTGAAAGTATCGGTCCAAATCGGATCACCCTTCAACCAGGACCTCAGGATGGTTCGCTGGTAAAGTCTCAGACTCAATTCTTACCGTCGGTGCGGATGGTACGGCTAAGCCGTTCCTGCCCCTTGGTTCCCGCTGGAAACACCTCGGAATCCTCGTCATCGTCACCTGAAGGCGAATGGAAAGGATCTTGGCCCAGTGGATGTTCGATCAGGAAGACCACCCCAAACCGAGTTTGATCCACAGTCCGGATCCAACCGAGCACCTCTGCGAGGCTTTTTTGGAGCCTTAGGGAAGAACAAAGTGTCGTAGCCATCATAGCTAGATATCTGGGTGTGCATCCCAGGTAGTGTTGTACAAAAGCCTGTGTTTATGTATATATATATATATATGTATATGAATGATTATAACTTTATATTTGTGTATGGATTATGCACAGCAAAAGTATCCGAGGGGGGTGTCACTGCGTGAACCAACTGTGGTTCTGAACCATTTTCAAACTGGTTCACATCTAAATAGACCTGGGGAACATGTGGCTAGATGAACATCCAAAGCTAGTCTCCTTTCCGTGTGATTGCAGGATGCCCCGTCTTGGACCTACAACCATTACAGTACTGTGAAAATGTCCTAAATCTCAATACCATCAGCCCCTGAAGGTCGCTGAAGGTCGCTTCAGTATGGTCTAGCAATACATCTGCAGGTCCAGTGCATTGATTCAAGCTGTGATAAAGGTTTTTTTCAAGACCCATCCCGGCGACTGTCTCGCAATGTGCTCAACCTTCGCTCACTTTGCTCAACTCTGAAGAAATTAGAATTTTTGAACAACCATCAGGGTTGCGAGAAACCTCTAAACATGTCCATATTCAGAGCAATTTACAGTCTCATTTGTTTTGGCGCAATCCCCCTAATTTCTCAGCCAAAGTCCAATAATAATATCACAATGAAACCATCTGAACAAATAACACGAGATATCACAAACTCAGACAATATGCCCTTGCAAAAAAACTAGAGGAATATAATTTACCCATTGTTATACATGATAACAGATTCTAATACTCAAAAACACATATATAGTCTAGAATTGTCAACCATAATATAAGTTATATTAATAGCTGTTATATATATATATATCCTCAACATGTACTGACGATAGTGATCCACTAAAAAAATAGTGTGGTTCTAAAAAGTAGTGATTACTTATACTAGACATATTCTAATAAATAACTGTGCTCCACCTGACTGTCGTTGCTGAGATCGCTGACCGGCCAAGGCACCTGGTGGACACGTTGCGCGGACCATGGATGGTGAATGGACATGGGGAGACCAAAAAAAAACTTTGGGATTTAACCAACAAAAATTGCGATTTAATGGGACAATCGGATGTGAAAAAGCAAGAATTGGGATTCAACCGGATTTAAACCAACAAAAATTGGGTTTTAAGTTTTAATGGGATATTGGCGAACAAATTGGGATTTAACCAACAACAATGGTGGTACAATGGGAACACGGATGTTATTTCGGGATTTACTGTAATGGGGACACCCTCAATCCAACATGGCTGGCTGGGAAATCCCCGAACTAAATGAAGGTTAGCTGGGAAAATCATCTTGGAGGATTTTTCATAGCTATGTTAAATTACCAGAGGGTATGTGGTATGTCCTCGGCTTTGGATGGATCCCTTAACATTGCAATTCTCTGCAATTCTAACGAACCATAAGATCAATCACTGGATGTTGAAGGTACCCTAGTTTGAATAAACTCAGTTGGTACAGGTTGGTGTTACATAAACAAAACCTATATTGAGCAAAAACAACCCGGATTGGTCCAGAAATCCGGTCTTTCCAAAATCACCATGTCAATCCGGACAATGATGAACATGATTTCAACACTTGGAAAACTGGGTGGGCACCTATCTTTCAAACCCTAAAAACAATTCCTGTTGTGGGTCAAAATCTTGTACCCCTGGTAAACATCAGAATAGCTTGTAAATAAGTGCTCATCCCCTAAAAAGGGTATCTATAGGTATTGATGCCTAGCCTATGTCCATAGCCATCTCTTTTTCATCGCTCAAATTGACTTGTCCAAACCCAACCCAGTGATGATTTCCGCGTTTCGGAACCTCTTCAGCGTAGATGATTTCTTTCACAACTCGTTCTGCCTGCATCTTCGAAGAACGCTCCATTTCATGGGATGTGGTGAGAACAACAGTACATAACCCTAGTGAACAACCAAAATGCATATCTAGAAATAGATAGACTGTAATATGACTGTATGTATCTCTATGTAATATAATTATATAGATAAATTATGATACATTTGCCGAAACATGTCTACCCACAACTGGGGGTGGTGTGGCTACAGTAGATACGAACCGCTTTGGAACCACCTCATCTCAAGGAGACATCGGTGATTCGCACGAATAATCCTATTTTCGAAAAGGATGATGGAGATCTCAAAAAAAAAAGGTTGAACCACACAATTTGGAGCCTGCCAACAACAATCGTACCGTCATTGTAGCAAGTTAAAGTTGTGGGTAAAGTGACTCCAATATCTTTAAGTTGGTGGTTTCAACATGTCTCAACATGTTTCAACCCTTCAGCGAGATGCACTAGTCAAGTCATGTTTGTCCTCCCAAAAAGGTAGTCAAAAACCGGTGAACATATGAGCCGTTAACAGTTCACACAATACCTGGGTCTGCAAAAAAGGGTGAACTATGCAGCCCTTTTTGGACAACCTCCTGTATCCCAGTTGGATTATTCCTTACAACACATTTGTCGCTTGTAAAACGTCAAATGATGCCAAATGTCTTCATGCAACCATTTTACTTGATTATATACCCCCCATACCATCGTGGAAAAGATTGAACACCATTGCTGAAGCTGGACGTACAAACATGTTACTGTGTCTGTATCATCCACGTTTTGTTGATGATTTCCTCGCCTATTACCAATAATTCAATATTCATATGAGTTTGTCTGAAGATAGGATCCAGGATAGCCCCAATTCCAAAGGATCTAAACCATCGTTGGAAGGTTTCCCATTATATTCCAATGGTCCTATCATATCATTTTTGATGCTTAAAGCTTCATAATCTAAAGCGTACTCTCCAGTCAGTTGCACCTTGCGACGTCGACTCTGCGTCTGCAGCCTCCCGGCCGAAGAGCCACGCTTGTGGAAATCATTGGAACGTGACCTGTAACAGTATGTGAGTATGAAGATAATTGAAGATCCAAAACATAAATATCGTAGATCCAAAACATGTTATGTAAGATTAAGTACGACATAGACACATCTATATGACATATGATACTGTGTAATTGGTAGGTGAACGCCATGCGTGAATATAACAAAATATAGACATACAGATCCTTGGCCTAGTAATGCTAGTAGCAAGACCAGAGTATCAAAAAACTGAAATGACCACAGGCAGCTGGTTCTTTCGCTGAAGCCACAGGTATCCAAGTTCAGGATGGTCGCTCCCATCAATAGCGGTCTCCCCCACGAGATAACATCTTCTCAGTATGTTCCGGAAATATGATCCTAAAATCATCTGAACTCTAAACTACCAAAAAAATCTATATATTGATTGGAATGTTCTCAAGAGATTATCAATATCAACATATTTCCAATAATTACATAAATATAAACCGCAAAATGGAGCCAAAAAGCTGTCCAGCAAATCCAGGTCAATGCGTCAGCCCCTTTCGCTGCATCTTTTTGATGCGCGTGCGCGCTTCTGCTGAGTCTTGGAGAGGCATACTGTACCTGACGTAAATTGAGACTCAATGGAAAGCTGGTCATTGGTTTCAATCCTCCCATGAAAACACCTGGCTAGATATTTGTGCTCATCTCAAAGAATTAAGTCCACAAAAGAAAATCAATCACCAAGCAGAATGTCTAGGAACCACAAGATGATGAACATTGCTCGGCCTTTTCTCCTTGTTTCATTTCGAAGTCACTCAGACTTAAAAAAAAAAACAAATCAATGTTGTATGGTATAGCAGAAGCGTTCAAGATTTACCGGTCCCACAATTGGGTTTAATCCAGAAGGTACAAACATGTACCACGAAGTACCACAAGAATGTATGCTAAACCCATGGGTTTCCTACAACATTTCCCTAAATCATGCCACGGTGGCACAGGTTTCAGGAAAAATCCTGCGCGAAGTCGCAGATCATAAAATGACGAAATGCAAGCATAGTCTGGCATGGATGATATGATGATGTATATCATGGACGAACTATGCATCTCTCATTCTCTCACTCTCTCTCTCTCTCCCCCTCCCCGTCTCTGCTTCAAGGTAATGAAGGTCTCGATATACACAGCAAAGCTGTGTCTGTGTACCTTGACACGTTCCCGCATGCACTCACACATGATACACATGAAATCACAAGGCAAGCGAACCAGGCTCGACGTGAGGAGAATCAGCGTCCTCTGAAAATCGGCAGTGCTGATGTTGTCGAGGCAGCTCCAATTGTTTCCTAAGGGGTTGACTCATCCGAAGAATTAAGGTAACACCATCTCAGGGGCATTAAAAACATACACCCAAAACGGATTTATCAGTGGGTTTCTCACATTGCCTTCCAACCTCACAAAGTCTCATGTTGCTTATGTGCCCTTCCTATCCCTACTTTCTTCTTTACCATTTTTTTCTAGCCTCATCTGAGGCGCTAGGGTATCAATGGCATGGGAACATACCATTGTACCGGTCGAAACCGACACTCCGGTGCCAAGAGTATGTGTGCATGAGTGTGTAAACACACTCACACATGTGTATATATATATATACATATGTATGGTATGGTATGGTATGGTATGGTATGGTATGGTATGGCATGGCATGGCCATGGCATGGCCATGGCCATGGCCATGGCCATGTAATGTAATTAATATATGTAATTTATTGTAATTTCTCTACGCGTACTTATTACCAATTACACGTTAGATGTGTCCGAATACACCAATGTACAGTGGGACATCGCAGGCCAGTGATATAGATGCGCTGCTCATCTTTCTTTGGACCCGAGGCAAGAAAGACATCTGGGCCGCATGACCCAAGCTGAAGATCTGGTGACATCTGTCGCCAACCGTAGAGCTCCTGTGTCATGACTAGTGTGGATCCCTGTGACCCAATGATGTGCGCTGGGGAAAGATTGCAGTTGGCTTGGGCCGGTTGATTATTTTGATTGGTTCAGCTGGATTTTTGCTATGTATCATTTGTTTACCTATGTTGGTACCCTTAATCAAACAACTAATGGGGAAAGGACATCTATGATTCGTTCCCCAAGAGTTCACTTTTGCAGGTTTATAGATCAGTAGACAACGAATAATTACACCCGCACAATGATCTGACGACTTATCTGAGCTCACACAATGGCGGGGCAGCCCCAACTTTCCCACTGCAACCATCCGCAATGCGTCGCATTGTGTGGACTTCGCACCCAAATGCTGGGCGTCAAGTGGCCGTACTTCGAACAGTTGTGGCATTGGGATATGGGATGATCATCCCGCAACTGATTCCACAATAAAGAGACGACCTGGTCTCACAAAATAGCCTTAAAAACTCTGTTGAGAAATCTATAGACATTGATTTTGCATGAGAGTTATCATGTTATTTCCCTTCATTCTTGGGCCCATCTCGAAAAAACACCATTGATATGACCGGTCGTCCTCCTTGGGCTTGCAACACCTTAGACAAGGACTCATACTTAGTTCGCCGAGTTATATCATGTTATGTCTCTATGTACATTGGCATATCACCAGTTGTGATATCTATTAAATATAATGTTATGTTATATATTGGTCACTGACCAGCTGCCAACTGCGATGCACATTCCAGTAGGTGCCTAGGTATATGTTTATGTGCATATACAGTATATATATAATATTTATATTGCAAGTGAGAATCACTTCTGATTTATGAGATTTTATAACTACAAATGACACTATATACTCCCGTTTCTGTATGTATGTCAATTACGGCATGTATATACACCTTATCTAAACAAAATTGAGCACCTGCCATCTGAATCATAACAAGAATCCTTCTTTAGGCTTTCCAAAGGATTCAGTTACAGCTGTAGTCGCTTTGTACTCAACACATACCACAAAAAGTGGGGATTCTAACACTAGAAAAAAGGGGATGCACGCAAGATCCGGCAAGCTGACGTAGATATGGAAGACACGTTGTTGCCCTGGGACAGTGATCTATTTTCAGTATGTTTCCAGGTGAAACAAAATCGAGGCTGTAGGCCAAGTTCATCAGTTTCCTCACAAATTCAGATACTTCGATCGTGGAATCATGTGAAATCCCGCATCTAAGTGGGACCACTGTGATCCTTGGTGATCCTTGGTGCCCCCACACGCTGTAGAGTGCTGGCGCTCGTTTCTTCAACACATCCAAGTGATCACCTTGGAGAAATCAGTGGAGAATTCACTTGGAAGAAAGGCTGGATTCCAACATCGGAAAGGATGGTTTTACTCATCAAGAAATGAGGATCCAACCATCAACAATGGTGATTTCATCACTCTGCATTTGGGGTTGACGCATCAACACGTGGTGATTTGATGTGATTTGACAATTCAAACATGAAGAATATATGTCAATTTCAGCAACCCATGGGATAACAAAACCAGAACTTTTTCAAACCTTGGGATTTCCATTGTCAAAGCATGGGTCAAGTCGATGGGATACCAATGGACCCAGACATGTGCGCAGTGTTTACTGCTCCTAAAAAGCTGGGACGCAAGGAACCCCGGGGAGAAATCATACAACGTCTGTGTAAGCTGTGTATCATTTGCCGGGATCTCAGAAACATATCAAATGAAGTGTCCTACCAAAACAAAAGGACAGTACAGTCTGACATTGCTGTGATAGACAGTATGTAAACCAATCATTTGTTGACCTGGTTGCATCGGCTCCAACAATCACTCCAATCCAAAGCATCACTGAGTGACTCCAAGTTTCAATAACAGGCGAGCGAAATGGATGAGTTTGTTTTCAATTCCAAATCTGGTGACCTGGTGCTATCCAGAAATATCTAGAAGTGGCAAATCCATCTGTGGCTGATTGATGCTGATTGATGCTGATTCATCGGTATGAAAACACACTTCTATCCGGTGAAAGGCCCACAATGGGTCGGCATTGCTGGGAGCCAGGCCCATCATTTTGCAGTGAGCCTGCCTGGATCACACGCGGCAGGGCGACCCAAGTCATGGGGTAATTACGATGACCAAACGGTGAATCTATCTACGATACGTAACTATATAATTTATAGATGTTTATAGCTGGTTAGTATGTAAATTACCATTGATAGCAACATATTAGAGTACCAAGTAATGCTAAGATTTACTAAGTAATACTAAGACTTACTAAGTATCTAACATTATCTAACCAGGGTTGACCTCGTATTCTCATGGCTTGTTCAGGATCTGAAACCGCCTGCGAGGAAGCTCCACGATGACTTGTTCTTCCACGCCATAGCGGCACCAAATGCCCTAGCGGCCGAGGCTGCCGGGGAAACCGAATGGGGACATTGCGAAAACGTGACTCTACCAATTCTTTTTGCTACTTTGAGGTTCCGTTCTAAATATTGATACACCCAGATGGAGCGAACTGTGTCATTGCTGTACATTTATTCGCTAGTCAACGTCAGTTTATGGGGCATGTTTTTAGAATCAATTACAAGGATTCACAGGTCACAATCTGACCAAAAAACAACGGTATTCTGGTTGATTCTGAAAATGCCGGCATCAGCAGCAAAAAACATGTTCGACCAGTGCGTATATATATATATATACATGTATGTGTGTATGTATATATGTATGTGTGTATGTATGTATGTATGTATATATATATGTATATGTATGTATATGTATGTATATGTATGTATATGTATGTATATGTATGTATATGTATGTATATGTATGTATATGTATGTATATGTATGTATATGTATGTATATGTATGTAT
>Ga0126342_10023201_pt1 | contig 10175 bp, 6 predicted proteins | sample Cyp1metagenome_FD_92528 | JGI IMG/M metagenome (GOLD analysis project Ga0126342, IMG submission 92528) | Coral microbial communities from Lord Howe Island, Old Settlement Bay, Australia - Cyphastrea 1 metagenome | ecosystem: Host-associated > Invertebrates > Cnidaria > Coral ... | reverse complement strand
TGGGGATATGGACAGTGATTATGAACTGTACACTACATTGGAAGGTTGGTCTAATAGCTACAGCATGGTGTGAACTAATACTAGTATATACAGTGGTGGTATAGGGGTCGTAATATTTCTACTATTATTATTATTATCCCATTCCTTGTTTCCATGTATAACCGGCCCACCTCCTCAAACTTCCCTTCTTCAAGGCTTGGGGCTCCGCCCATCAATGACCTGAGCGGGAACTGGGGGAACTACCTGGGAAATGGAAAAATTGGTTGATGATATGGGGATAAGGGAATGATAAGTATGATATATCACCATTTTTGGGGCCAATATCACAACAATATGTGTAATCATAATGTTACATCATAACTATGGGAATGAATTATGCATATTATGATGCAATAAGGATATGGGGAATATTATGATTATGAATCATAAACACTTGCCAAGATTCTGGAGAATATTTACATAATACAGCGGGGAATTGTCATGTACAAGTGTGGCAATTTTTGAACAATCTCATGATTAGCAACATGGGGAATAACATGGTATGGCAATTGGGTTTAAGATATGCCCCTGCTGGGGCCATCAGAAATTCACCACCCCGCAGGTCATACTTAGATGAGCCATGGACTTAGTTAGCTATTTAGTAAATGGTTGTTTAAAAAACCATTACAATTGGACATATAGCGGGTTACAACCCACTTACAAACAAGTCAACTGATTGCACTGCCCATTTAAGGTTCCTAGAGTATAGCCGCAAAATACTGCGATAGACCGTTTGCCAAGCAACAACGCTTCTTGCTCGATCATTTCGATGCATTGCCTTAGCGGCCAGCGCCTATTGGATATTGCGATTGAATGGGAATCGATAGATATGGGTACTAGATTATAGGCTGGGTGACCGGGTGTCTGCTTTTTTCCCACTCCAAGTGTTCGACCTCGTCAGTGGATTCTGGGTGTCCACTACTTCGAGAAGTAAAACATATCTTCTTCCCCGGTGTTGGTGGTTTTGGTCCCCATGCTTCATGATGTTTGTAGCTGAACCCTGCTTTGCATTTGCCAAATCCCGGAATTTGAAGAGAACGAGGTCTGCCACGGCGCTTCACCACATCCAAATCCGTCTCTTCCGACACCATGACTAGGCCACCAGCCTGAACAGCTAACCAGCAAAACTCACGGCTGGAATCCATGGATTTTCGGCCCGGAAATGGACAAAGTATGACAAAGTGATGCTGGGATTTGCTGAGCTGCTGAGCATGTCAGAGCTCAAGGTTTCAAGCTGCGGTTTTGGAATTCAAAACAGTGCATTTTGGGGACCTCCAAACACTTCATTTTCGCAAAGATGTCCCAGATTTTCACGGAAAACGCAATCAACTCTGTTGACTCATTGGGGAGGTGCCAGTGAACCACATTCCGAATGTTCCTATCATTTCCGATAAAAAATTGTACCAACTGGCCAACTATAGAGGGAATCATTTGGCATTTAACATGACATACCATGATAAAACATTATATCACCATAATTAAAGGTGTTGTATCCCAATTTGTGGTGGTTGTTACCGTGGTGTTACCCAGGTTTTACCCATGGCCAACTTAAGTGTCTGGTTTCCACGCCTGCGGCGTTTTTGAAAGCGGCGGCTCGCCCCCGTTCGAAGCTCGTGCCGAAAGGTGGCTTCACGAGACGACGGCGAGGTTCGCAAATTGGTGGTGATTGATCGCACAAAAATGGGAGAAACCTTCAGCAAAGATGGTGATTTAACATGATTTAACCCTCATGTGAAAATCCCATGAGTTACATATGGTAACCATTGGATACCATTGGTAACTAATACCATATGTAACTAATAAATCTCATATAAACCCTATTCAATCCAACTATCAAAATCCATCATGGGATTTTTACCATCAAAAATAGATGCACTGGGGACTCCATAGACCCTCGCTGGTACCTTTGGGATCCATTGAGGATTAGGCGGCTAGGCTGCTGGATGTGGATTAGCAATGCTTACTGGGTGGTTTTTTCCTTTTCCCAATTGCAGAGCAACAAACTTGCACAAATCACCCATCCGAACAAAAATGCTCTCTGCGCCATGCAAGTGCTACCTCGCTGAAATTCTCGCAGAAGGAGAAGAAGTCCAAAACCTTCGCGAAGCGCATTAGATTCCAACGATCAGAACGGTAATGGAGCTGAAGAATATATGATATATCTGATATATCTGATATATATATATGTGTATAAATATAGATTTGGGATGCGAGCATTCTACCAGATGCAAAAAAAACATCAGGTTGCCATCGTCCCAGTTCAACAATCATGGCGAATTCAAAGACAGGCCTCACTTGTTGCGTCGGATGAATTCTTTGGAACGCACGTATGTCATCTTTGGAATTTCAATGACCGCGCCGCATTTGTTGTTTCCACAACAAAGATTCCTGAACTGTTTACGTTGAATTCTTCATGATATGACTACAATGAGCTATATCTGCGCAGGTCTTCAGAATAGCAACATTGGACACGTGCAGCTTCATCGCTCAAACGCTTGGATTCCTTGGATCATGGCGGCCCCTCTGAGTTTCACCCACGCCACGATATCTCTGCAGCGCCAGGAAGTACCTCCGGTCCCGATCCTAAAGGCCCAGGTCCTACATTGGTAACCCTGGCCAAGCTTAGACACCTGCAAAAAACCTCTTCATCAATATGATATCTATAAAGATTACAGGGGTATATGCCTGAACATACATAAATACAGTATTCATAAGTAATTGTACTATATGTAGCTAACATTACAGTATATGTACAGCACACCACCATCAACACTCAAGGCCTCTGCTCTCGGAAGAGGCGCGACCTGAGGGTTTGAACTCGGGTTCACTAGGATTCATGGTAAAGTTGGAGGTCGATCTATACCTACACATAACTGAGGTTTTAAACATGTTAAACCAACAGAAGTTGGAGGCACCTTGTGGGGACGACATCCCCAACCCATCAAGGAGCACAAGATCTTAACCAATCACCAAGCCTGGAACATTTACCACCAAGAACTGGGATTTATGATTTATCCAAGACTAGTGAAATCGAGAAATTAGAAAAAAATAGGGGTTCCACCATCTTTACCACTGGGGATGACATGGGGATGTAACCCGGGCCAGTGCCCAACAGGATTTGCCCCGAGGTCCCAACCCGGTCTCCTTGCGCTCCATGGCATGCTTCAACTGGGAGACGGGCCATGTATTGTTTGTTGTGGGATTCACCATGATGATATCCCAATAACAAAAAACACGATGTTATCTCCATCCATTGGCTATATCCCATATCCTATTAAGATATATTAAGATCCCATATAGTAACCCAAAAAGATTGTAATTTATCACCATTTGTGACTATTTTGCTAGGATTTTACCAACTTCTATCTTTTTGACGGTTACTGGCAACCAGAAAAGTTGAACAGCTGGGAACTATGGAGGAAACAATGGGAAACCTCATCGAGCTAGCATCCTGGTGGCACACTTTTGGCAATCTTTTTGGGACATTTTGTGGCCCCTATAGTGTATTTTTGGATATTTTGGGACATTTTGGCACACTTGGAAGCGTGGTCGACAACAGCAGCTACAGTTTTTGAGATGGAAGGATTCTTTCACACGGCAAAGGCCGTTGGTTCACCACTTCGTAGGCCAACGGGCCCTCCGACAGGCGGAAAAGGATATATTATAGATGGGTTGGAACACCGGTTAAGAGACTATGGGGCTCGACTCGACTCGACTTTGCATCAGACTCCAGGTTGTGTGGAGGTTGTTGGTGATGAGTTGGCTTTGGGTCTTTCAAAATGGTTCAAATGCGAAAAATGAAGGCACTTCATCCATTGGAACAATCTTTATGACAAACCAACCGCGTTGTGTTTTTTGTTTTTCTGTTTGTTTTGTTTCGCCACAATTTTGGAATACACAAACCTGTCCGACACTTGTACTCAACCTCACAGCACTTGTGAACAGGATGGCAATCCCAGAGGTCACTACTGGTAAGAACCCTGAGGGGTTGCAACCCATGTTTGCACCACATATGTCATAAATTTCTCCAAAAAGTGGCGGGGTGGGGGCGCCCCAACAAGACCACCTTAATAGGGAAAATAATGATAAACCATTGGATTGCGTTTTTCCCCCTAAAATCTCAAACAAACCTGAATCATAACTGTTCATAACTCACCTTCAAACATCACCCCACGTCGCTGGATGTGGGGAACTTCCTGGGTGAAACCTTCGAGCCTTGTCTGCTTCGGGCATGTCCTTAGCAGCAGTGTTGGGGCATTGCATTCCAGGGCCGGCTTTGGCAAGAAAACAATGATAAACAAAGTGTCAAACAAGGAGAAAATGCCAGCTTTGGCAAGTGTGGGTTGGCTAACGCACGATTATGTGGTCATTGTTTTTCTCTGTGCGCAAGATCTTGCCAAAGCGGGCCAAAGATAAACAGTGAGCAAATTTAGTTACAGTGCAGATCTTACTTGTCTGCTTTCTTAATAATATTAATATACATATCTATGATTCCAACAGGATAACAAAGCACACATTCTATGGACCCCCGCAAAACAGGCATTGATATCGCTGTTTTTGGTCCATTGTTGTTTGACCCCGTCTATAGCAAGCAAAAAACAAGTATTACACACCTATATAATTGGCATCCAGTTCGCCGATTGCAGTATCCAACGAAGATTCGCCCAAATCAAGAACCATCTTCCGTTGCAATTATTTTGGACTTGGAAACCGCGATTATTCCAACCAAGCTACCCATGCAAAACTACAAACCCTCACATCTATACAGTAATTAAACAGGGTGCGCCCTTTACCCAAATACAGGGGGTGATATCCGGCTCATTTTAAAGGGTAACATATGGTAGCAGAACAACAGCAATTTGCCACCTTATCGAATGAAAATGCTGGAGAATTCCCATGAAACCTCCATGGCTCGTGGATTTCCCAGCATTGATGCAACCAACAGGTAGACGATTGTGATTGGTCGCATCCCCATGAAAATTCTTTAGATGGTATTAAGATTATTAAGATGTATTAAGTGAATGATTTTTTCAAATATTCCATTGATATTCCCTGATGATCCTATGAGAAAATACCACGATTATCCCATTATCACATGATTACTATGATATTTTTGCTATGATTATATCAAGATTATCAAGTAACATAAAAATGCTTATCCCATATCATCCCACGATTCTCCAATAAGATACCACCATTTTTCGAGTGGCATAGGTGTTGCGAGGGTTCTGGAAGCTGGTCAGCTCAATGGTAAAGATCGCCTACAGGACATGGCTATAGATGGCTATAGGATAGCGAGCAAAAATGAATTTATGATGAACATATGATGGGATAACCATGGGATAACCATGGGATAACAATAACGGTAATTATATATATACATGCATATATATATATAGCTAATGTGTTGGATACTCTCTGGCCATTTAAGAGTTCAATTTTTGGTGATCATATTGATGATTTCAATCCAAACATGGCAACCACTGCACCAGTGCAACGTTTTCTTTTCCATGACAAAGATTAAACAGGTGCATCTTCCCGATCTACTTTTACCAGTCACTCTGCGCCTCGCCCTCCGTCAGTGAGAGCTTGAGGCCTGGATCGGTACCTGAAGCACCGTCAGCTGGAGCCACGTTGATGGCCAGGTCGTGGTTTGTTCATGAAGTTTAGTGATACTATAGGGATCATTACTATACGGATTATAGGGATTCTATAGGGATACTATAGTTTAGTGACACCTATAATATCTTATAGTTACATGGAGGTTATTTTAACTATAATGTGGCTCCCCCTGAGGATAAAGGGGCTAACCTTGGGGGTAAAGAGTCTAAAGGTAATAACTGATGCAGGGTGTTTAACTAACAACTGGGGAAACCGCCACTGTGTCTACTTCACTATATACTTTAATATGTTGCTATACCCTCCAGCAATGAAAGGCAGTTTGCTGGAAAATCAGCCATTTAGCCCCATGATTTGCCCATGAAAAAGAACCTCCATTTAGTTTGGGGACTTTCAATTGCCAACCATGGCACTAATATTGGTTACCATCTGGTTATGACTAACATAGCCATGGTATAGATGGCCCATAGAAATAGATGGTTTACCTATTAAATTCTATTAAAAATGGTGATTTTTTCTATGGCAAACTGTTAGTCATAACCTCCCCTTCACCCCTGCGCTGAGTCCGACTACTCGGTGTCCCGGCACATGGAAGGCTTGTTGCAGTAGATCATTGCACGTTCACCTAAGAAACAGCACTTTGGATCTACCGGTGCACTAACATTGCTATAGAAAATCTCAATTTTTAATATGGTTGAATCCGCTTGAAATTCTAAATTATCATTTTTCCATAGCTATGTTGATCTACTAAAGGATAGCTCATGGTTCAGCCTTGACAAACTAGTTGTTGAACTTCCTGCCTGAAGATGGCTCAGAATTTGTTGGCTGCATGCTCACGATTCAAATTTTTGTGTTCATGAGTTCTATCCACAAGCCCTTGCTTTCTTGCTTGTACTGGTCCTATAAAGAGGTTTCCTGGTTTAAATCGTTTACATCACCATCCCGCTGCGTACATGGATTCGTCAAAACCCATTTTGGTTGCTTGTAACTAATCACATTATGCGTGGGTGTTTCTCCCAATTTCTGAGTGGTTCTTCCCGGTTTTTCCCTTCAAAATTTCCACTTCACCAGTGCCGATATGAACATAAACCCACCTATGGCTCAACATTAGGCCAAGCACACCTCCGGTGTCATCAAACGTGGTTAGCTGGGAAATCCCCTAACTAAATGGAGCTTTTAACCGGGAAACCATGGAACAAAACAGCGGATTTTCCATTGCCATGATTGCCAAAAGGTATCCCTATGTCAGCCCTATGTTTATGGCTAATCAGCTGGGTACCCTGTAACAAAAACCAAAAAATTACAGCTGGGTGGTGGGTGAAAGAGCGGGTAGCAGTAGGGCACCACAAATTTTTGATGTTTGCATTTTACTCATTGAACTTGCCATGAATTCGGGTGTTTCACAATTTCGGAAGACAACCACATATCATCATGACACATCCACATATCATCATGATGCATCCATATATGTATATATCCCTATTTACAGTAACATCAATATATATAATTATAGATATCCCTAGATATATCACCTTTATACTTCACTAAATCGCCATCTTGTTGCTTACCCCATTAAATCCAACCCTAACCACTGGATAGTCTAAGATATCCCTATTGATATTCCCAAATCACAAATCATATGTATGTATATGTGTATAGTAAGTAACCAGTGGGTAATTCCCATATATTGACAATCCTGAATTTTCTATCTGCTGGGTAATTACTATATATATATATATCTGGGTAAATTATAATATTTCACTAACCTGAATTAAGGCCATTTGGGGATCATTCCCCTTACTAACCATGATTCCCAGCCCCCTCCGCCACGCCTTGGTTCATCCGCAACACTGCCAGTTCCAAGGCGTCACAAACCTGGCCATCGCCTCCAGCGCCGCGCCGCAGCTGCTATTTCTCCGTTAAATATATGATTTAATGGGACTATAATTAATGGAACATATTGGGGATAATGTTCTTATAACAATAGTGAACTTCAGCCAATAGTAAAATGGTGCGTCAATATTACCATTTTTTTTGCCAATATCAAAAGTAAAAGGGCCCTTATTAATTTTTGTATTGCTATGTTGCCTATCTCCCGACGATCTCCCGATTTTTTTTACCTGAACAAACAATTGTATTTTTTTTGTTTCGACCTCAATGTTTTTGTGAGTAAAGCATTGATAAACACAAGAATGCATAACAATAATAAACTCAAATGAATCTCCTTCTTGTTTTTCCCTTCAATGAAAACAACAATAAACCCAAAAGTGCTCAGGCAATAATAAACTGTATCTGTGGTTGTTGTTGTGTGTTTTTTTTGTGTTTAGTTAATCAAAATTGCAGAGAAAACAGTTTCCTCTTTCAACAAGAAAACGTAAAAAAAAACAAAAAACGGAAAACCATCTCCAGTTCGAAAAGAACTGATCTCTTACTAAACTGCATTAAACAAATGCAAATTTTTGAGCTCACAAAGGGTACCCCCCATGGAGTGCCACGAAAAGCAATAAAACCCAGAAGTGCCTAGGCAATAATAATCTGTTTCCGTTGTCGGCTCCAAAAGAGCTGATGTCTTACAAAGCTGTCTTAAAAACATGCAATTTTTCGAGCTTAGAAAGGGTACCCGGGTACCCTCCATGGAGTGCCAAGAAAAACAATAATAAACCAAAAGTGCCTAGGCAATAAAGAACTGCCCCCAGTGTCGATGTTGTTTTTATTTGATTTGGCGACCCGCCCATCTCTTCTATTAGAACCCTTATAATGTTTTCCCGAGAAACGAATTTCAAAGAACCAGCTCGCAAAGACCACAAGCTGAGGCCCCGTCGAAAGCAATAATATATTAAGAAATTCAAAGGCAATAGTAAATTTCGACGCCTGACAATGCAGTTTTCTGTTATGGTACTTGATTCTCTATTGCAGAGACAGCCATTGCCTTTCACAAGATATACTTTTCACTTTGATCAAGACAAAAACAAAAACGAAGAAATAGTAAGTTGCAAAAAAAAACTGATTTCTTCCTATACCCTGTAAAAACAACGATGCTTTTGAAGCCCGCAAAGGCTACCCACCTTGGAGCAAGACCATTACGAAACCAAGAAGTGCACGTGCGATATGATATTGACACGATTGGCAACCTTGTTTTTCCGAATCCAAACTTGAAAAACCATTCGGGGGGCGGCGGCTGTTGGAGCTGTCCCCGTATTGAATGAAGATTGAAGGTTCTAGAGTTAGGGCCGCCCCCATAGTGAATGAGGGTTTACGTTCGACTTGGAATGCAAGGGTTTGGGTGCTGTGGGATGGCCGGGCGAGGGCTGGGGCTGGCGTGGGGTGGCTGCGGTGGCTGGCTGAAATTCTTTCTTTTGGCCGCGGGCGGCTCTGGCTGTTGGATTGTTTTGTTTTTTTGCCCTTTTAGCTAAAGCGGCTATAGCTCAGCGGTTAGTACGAGGGCTTGAAGATCAGAGGTCTGTGGTATGATTCAAGGGGGGCGCGTGTTAGATATGATGTGAGCAATGCTACAATGATTGGCGCAGGGCTGCCTTGCCACAGTTTTGTGTCGCCAAGGCTTCGTGCACCACAGAACCTCTTTACCCTCCACGTGGAAGCCGAAAGAAAGTCTTCAGTCAATAGGGGCACGGCCTCAGCTTTGTGTCACCAAGGCTTCTTGCATCACAGAACCTCTTGAGCTTTACGTGGAAGTGTAAAGAAAGTCTTCAGTCAATATCAGTCAGAGGGCACAGGCACAAGCATTCCGATGCATCATGTTGTGAAGGGATGCCTGTTCCAAAAGCTGTGCTTTCATGCATTGAAAAGACGCATTATTTCCGAACACGCTAGTTTCACGAGCTTTTTGAAGTTGATACATCATGTTGTAAAAGCCATAAGCAACTTCTGCTTTAAAAGTGTTGACATCTTTTTACACCGTGCTTAAAAGGCAACTTTTTTCGAGCTCACAAAGGGCACCCCCCTGTGAGGTGTCAGTAAAGGCAATAATATACCCGGAAGTGCATAGGCAATAATATACTGACACCATTGGCTGTGTTGTTTTCTGCTTTGTTTGCTTCAAAAAGCAGAAATCCAATTTGCAATTGAATAGCATATAGACGAAGTAAAAGCAACAAATAATCACCTGAAAACAATAATAATCTCATGGAATGGCCGTAGATGATTTTTTGAATTTTGTTAATCTTAAATTGATTTCAAAAGGGAGCGAAAGGGAATGAATTATAGGACCTGCCCCCCCAGGATATAGTTTAAGCAATTGTTTCTTCAGCAGCAAAAGCAAAAATAAACCTGAAAAACATCCATGTATTATTTTTTGCTATCTAAATTGATTTTAAAAGGGATTGAATTCATTTCAAAAGGGATTGATTAAACATTTTTTATTATTAACTTTTTTGTTCCCCACCTGCCAGGTGAGGGTTGTTAGATTTTATGTCAGTTGCCTCCTCCTCCTTCTCCTCCTCCTGCTCCTCCTCCTGCTCCTCCTGCTCCTCCTCCTCCTCTCCTCCTCCTCCTCGTCC